>Ga0187812_1000033_pt1 | contig 52913 bp, 39 predicted proteins | sample NC_S_2_FD_130582 | JGI IMG/M metagenome (GOLD analysis project Ga0187812, IMG submission 130582) | Wetland sediment microbial communities from Neuse River Estuary, North Carolina, USA - ASW-S_2 | ecosystem: Environmental > Aquatic > Freshwater > Wetlands > Sediment | place: USA: North Carolina...
AATTGTGTGCGATGATTCTGCCACTTATGAATTGAAGGTTGGTACTGTAAAATATTTTAAAGATATCGAGTCTACTAACCTTTCTCCTGAAACTCTTTTAAAGTAATCAAAAGCAAGACGGAAGACACCAGCGGATAGTTCTTCCGCCTTAGCGATATGTTAAACAATAAAAAAAATAAATATGGTAACTAAAGAAATGTCAACTTTATCAAACGTAGAAAAAATATATTTGCAAAATTCAGGCAGGCAGCTGCTCTACGCACCAACGGAAAAGATTGGGATTATTCAGGTAAAGAATTTTCCTGAATTAGGGCGATTAACAGCATTAAGATTTTTAGAATGGACTTTGGATAATCCTGGAGGCGTCGTCTCTTTGCCTACTGGCAAAACACCCGAACACTTTATAAAATGGGTAACCTATTATCTAAGCAATTGGCAAAACAAAGAAGTAAAAGAAATTTTGGAAAATGTAGGTATTAATACTTCCTCAAAGCCCGATATGAGAAGTCTTCACTTTGTACAAATCGATGAATTCTATCCTATTGACTCTTTTCAGCATAATAGTTTTTATTATTATATCCAGAGATTTTATTTTAAAAATTTTGACATGGATCCTACAAAAGCTTTACTAATAAACGTGAATGAAATACCAACGGCTAAAGGCGTACCGCTTGATCAAGTATTTCCGGATAAATGCGTAGATCTTTCTCTCCGTTATCGGTATGCAAAAACGAAACATGAACAGCTCCAAAAGCAAACAATTGAGAAGGTTGATGAATTCTGTACCGATTATGAAAGAAAGATTCGTGAACTTGGAGGTATAGGCTTTTTCCTTGGCGGAATAGGTCCTGACGGGCATATCGGATTTAATATCGAAGGCAGCGATCACTTTTCAACTACGCGTTTGATGGAAACCAACTATGAAACTCAAGCTGCGGCTTCAACCGATCTTGGTGGGATTGAAATAGCTAGGAACAGGCTTGTAATTACTATTGGGCTGAATACTATTACCTATAATAAAGATGCAGTTGCATTAATAATTGCTTCAGGTGAGGCAAAGGCAAATATAATCAGGGATTCAATTGAGAGTTCGTTGAGCAATAAATATCCTGCTTCTGTTCTTCAAAATCTTGCAAAGGCTCGATTCTACCTTACTGACGGCGCCGCGCTGAGATTGAGGGAAAGAAGACTGGCGGATATGAAAAGCGAAGATCCGATTTCTGAATTTTCAATGGAACGGGCAATAATTAATCTTGCGGTAGAAAAACAAAAGGAAGTATTGAAATTAAATGTAGATGATTATAATGGCGACGCATTTGGAAAATATATATTGGAGAAAACCGGACTTCAAGTTGAAGCAATTAATAAAAAAATTCATGACGCTGTATATAATAGATTTTATCATGGGATTGCCAACGTAGAAAATCAAAGGATTCTGCATACAGGTCCGCATCATGATGATATAATGCTTGGTTATTTGCCTTACATTGTTCATCTCGTACGTAACGTAACAAACAAACACCATTTTTCGGTTTTAACAAGCGGGTTTACTGCTGTTACAAATTCTTATATGCTTGAGATTATTGAAAATCTAAAAAAGCATTATTCAAAAGAAGAATTTAAGAAAAGGATTAACACCAAATATTTTGATACTTCATTTGAAGAAGGACGAAACCGTGATGTTAATCTTTATCTAGACGGAATTGCGGCTAAAAGTTTAGTCATTAAGAATGAAGCACAGGCAAGAAGAACATTAAGAAATATAATTGAGATTTATGGCAAAGGAGATATTGAATCCCTAAATGAAAAAATAAACGAGCTTATAGTTTACTTCCAGACACAATACCCCGGTAAGAAAGATTCACCTGAAGTTCAAAAACTGAAAGGCATGCTTAGAGAATGGGAAGAAGAAATTCTTTGGGCGCATTTAGGTTTCCATAGTGACGAAGTATCCCACTTGCGGCTTGGCTTCTACCAGGGAGAAATCTTTACTGAGAATCCCGAAATTGATAGAGACGTTTTGCCCGTGTTGAATCTGTTTAGAAAATTCAAACCTACTATAATTACTGTGGCTCTTGACCCGGAAGGCAGCGGACCGGATACACATTACAAAGTGCTCCAGGCTATTTCGGAGGCGCTTCGTCTTTATGGAAAAGAAACGGACATTTCAAACTTGCGTATATGGGGATATAGAAATGTTTGGTATCGATTTCATCCGGCAGAGGCAAATATATACATTCCTGTAAGCTTAAATAGTTTTGCCTTGATAGACAGTATGTTCATGAACAGCTACGGTTCTCAGAAGAGTGCTAGCTTTCCAAGCTATGAACTAGACGGACCTTTCTCCGCACTTTCCCAGGATGTTTTGGCAGAACAGTACCAAACAATTAGGCTGTGCCTTGGTAAGGATTTCTTTATTAAACATGAGATTCCTCGGGTTAGAGCTGCTCACGGCATGGTTTATTTAAAAGAACTTACTTTGGATGAATTTTATACAAAATCAATTGAACTGAAAAAATTGACGGAGAATTGAAAAAGTAATTATCTCATTCCCAAATCATTAATTTTTTTATACTCCCGATGACCTTAAATCTTCGGGAGTATTTTAATTAAGTTATAATAACACTTAGGCAAGTTCATTTGAGATTTTATTATTACCGCTTCACATTGACATAAAACAGAACTTGATTACTTTTTAATTTTTTCTAGCTTATTGTCCCGCACAATGAAGTCATAGAGTTGATTACGGAAATTAAAATTCCTTAATATTAATTCTTTAACACCGGTTGGCAGCATTGGTTTATAACTTTCAACTAAACCATGATCAGTTAGCCTCAATCCAGTATATCCAAAAATAACCTGCTGCAAAAATCCTCCGGCGCCGGTGAGGAAATTATAATTAACATTATTTGGGGTTTCCGTAATGGCATTAAACGGCGGTTTCAAATTATGCTCGTAGCTCAAAGGAACTAACTGATTGAAAAGCGAGTCATCATTTAGTTCCGCAGCAATTATAGGCAAAAATGTTGTTCCCATCATTACACCATTGCCGCGCTTTTCAATATCATTTACGGCATAGTTAAGATTATTTTTAATAACAACATCTTCCTGCTTTACTTCCAAAGGATACTGAAGAAGGCACGCAACAGAACCTTGCTTGTCAGTTGGAGCGTTTTCAAATGTCGGATTATATTTCTTTACAGGATCAAAAGGAATATAAAAATTCCTTTCTATCTCGCTCCATTTTTTATCAGCTTTTATATTTAACACCTTTGCAGCGGCGAGTGCAGCTTGAAATGTTTTTTGTGCTACGGCGTTAGTATAAACATCATTGTTTATGCCTATTAATCCTTCATCGACCGAGACTACATTTTTAACTTCATAGGCATTTTTATCTTTGTTGAAACTAACTCTGCTTTTCCAAAACTCAGCCGCTTTTTCAATTACTTTCCACCCGTAATTTCTAAGCCACTTGATATCTCCGGTTGAAAGAAAATACTGCCATTGAGCGTATGCAACGTCGCCGGTTATATGAATTTCATTTGTAGCATTCTGAATTGCGAACATAGGAATTGATTCTTTCCCGATATCATCGCCTTCCCATGGAAACATCGCGCCCTTAAATCCATTTTCCTTTGCATTCTTCAGCGCGGCGTTTAACGTGTTGAATCTATATTGAACTATATTTTTTGCAAACTCCGGATGCATAAGAAGCAGTGCGGGCATCATCCAGGTGTCGCCATCCCAGAAAAAATGACCGTAATAGCCAGCGGTTGCAAGCCCCATTGGAGGAATGCTGATATCAGCATCTTTGTTGCAGCTGCTTAACAAGTAATATTCAAATGAATGAATATCTTTCTGAAGGGAAAAATTTCCTTTAACAATAATATCCGTGTCCCACAGTTTTGCCCAGGCTTTATCGCTTTGGTTCAAAAGTTTTTCGTAGGAAGTTGAGGAATATTTGTAGAGAGCCTTTAAGTTAGTATTGCTTTTTGAAAGTCTGCTTCCTTTTTCAGCATAAACATATTTATAAAAATTATAAGTCTGCCCTGAATTTGCATCAAAAGATAAAGAGTATGTCTCGCCGTTTTGTAATTTTGTAACGCCTGATTTTAAATTATCGGGATTCCCGCTCCAGGCAATTTTAGCTGCTAAAAATACTTTTATGTTTTTCCCAACTGAACTTCCCTCAAGAGTTAAAAGTTTATCTTTTAAATCTGATTTAACAGAAGTGACTTTTATAAATCCCGGATACCAAACATAAGGCCATTTATCGTTAGTATAACCTTTGATCGTTTTTAGGATTGCGAGATTATATCTTTCCGGAGGCTTTCTTTCTTGAAGAGGAAAATTTAATTGAACTTTTCCATTAAAAAGAGGTTTAACCTCAATTTTTAGCGCGGCGATATTATCCTTATCCCGGCAGATAAAAGTTTCAATATTAATTTCAGCAGCTTTGTCTTGATTGGAAATAGCGTAAGAAGTTCTGAGAATACCGGAATGCATATCAATTGATTGCGTATAATTAGTTATAGAAAAATCTTTATTTGAATCGTTCAGCCACGAGTCGCCGATTTTAATATTTATCTCATTCCACTCCGGTAGAGCAGCAATTCTTGGCACGTCACCTTTGGCTTCGTCAAAGACTCCGGCTAAATAAGATTCCGCAGCATCGCATCCAAGCGGAGTAGATGCAAGACTGAGATAACCATTTCCCAAATATGTCGGGAAATAATTTTCTTGTGTATGAGTTGTAAAAACAAATGAAGAGTCCTGTGCATAAGATTTGTACGAAATGAAAAATAAAAATCCGAACAGCGCAATCTGAAATTTTATTTTATTCATAATATAATCCAAGTTAAGTTTCAATTTAATTAGGATACAATTTAGAAAAATTTCAAGTTCAAGCTAAAATTAAATTTTATGCTTCATAAGAAAAATCGACGCTGGTTAAGGAGAACGGAAGCCAAATCAGCGCCGATGTGAAGAACTTATTTAAGCGTTAAGCTTAAAAATTATATGTAGCAGCCAAAGTAAAACGTCTTGGCAATATTGGTCTTGCAAGATACATGCTTGAGCCGCTTCCTGTTAAGATAGCTCTCGGGTTTCCTTCTTCAAGACCTAGTGATTGAAAAGCATTTAATACGTCTGCGTTAAGTGTTACACCGGAATTTGGAATTGTATATCCCACGCCGAAATTAAAATACGTGTATGGTGCTAAAGCAGTTCCGGTTGCGGAACTTGTGTAACGCTTAGCAACATAGTGCATATCACCAAGGATTTGAAATCCTTCAACAGTATAAGTTGCAGAAAGATTTCCGATAAATGGAGGAACACCATTAATCAAGCTTCCAATGTCGGTGCCGGCACCTGATAATACAGCTCTCAAAAGCGTACCGTTTGCCAAAATATTTAATCCCATAACAGGTGTTGCTGAGAATTCTGCTTCAAGTCCATAGGATTGATTGTCGGGACTTGATTGAATAATCCATATTGTTCTGCCCATTACCGGATCAGTTACTGCTCCCTGGCTTACAATATTTTTTAGGTACATGTTGAATGCATCAAGTGTAAAGCTTAGCATAGCCGATGAATATTTTACGCCGCCTTCATAAGTAACTATTTGCCTATCCTGGAATAAATCTACCTGAGCTTGTGCCTGAGCATTGAGATATTCGTCAAGCGCCGGCATTTTATATGCGCGTCCGCCTTGAATATAAATTGCCCATTCGTCGTTCAAAGAATAATTTAGACCGATTGAACCGGCCCAATCATCAAGGCTCTTATCAAAATGTCTGTATGAATTATTTCCCCATATCTCATTATCGAAAAGATAATTTGGATTGCTGGACATTTTATATGTTGAGGTATTTTCAGCGCTCTGATTAAAATTATCCCATTCATAACGGAAGCCGAGGTCTGCTCTTAATTGATCTGTTAGCTGCAGACTTCCGCTTAACACCGGCGAAAATATTGTAGCTGTTCCGGTTCCGTTAACGTAGTTTGACATGTAATTCCTAAATCCGTTTTTAGTATAATAAAGAGTATCGGCTCCATTATAAACTTGTAAATCCAGGAAGTGAGGATTGTTTTGAACATCGGTTAAAACGTCTGTAAAATACCATCTGTTAGTTTGCGAATATGTTGAAAAATAAATACCGAGTGAGAAATTATTTTTATCAACTTGCTTTTTAATTTGGAATTGATCCTGGAATGCGGTCATAGGTTTTTCAACATGCCATTCGCCGCCGGGAGAAATTAAACCGTTAGCAGTGCTGTATGGTGTCGGTTTACCGGTTGCATCAAGGACATTAGTATAAAATAATTTATATGTTGATCCCACGGGAAGATTTAAGCTGGCAATATAATCGCTTACTGTATAAACATTGTTAGAAAGAAGCGCATTCCATTCCTGCTTATTGCCCATCGTTTGAGCAATATTTTCAATACTCCAATTATCGCTAAAGTTTAATCCTATATCAGCAGTCAACCAATAAGCCTTTGTAAGCAAACCATGATCTAGTGGGAGATTTAGTCTTCCGTCAGGAGTTGGAACCGAAATATTATTGCCTTCAATAGTATTGAAAGAACCGTAATCTCCGAAGCCGGGGACATATTGCGGATTATCAGGATTTTGAAAAGGAAGATCAAGAATAAACTGGTTGCGGTCATCAATATATTTTGCAGAAATTCTAATGAAACCGTTGTCAAGCAGTCTTGTAATATTTCCTTTTATCTGCCCGCCAGCAATACCCGGGAAGCCGGGGTCTCTCACGCCGTGATCGTATCTATAAAAACCACCGAAATTAAAACGCCATTCATTTGTAATTGGACCATTAACATCAAAATCATAACGGGCAAGTCCCATAGTTCCGGCAGTTGCTTTTAAGGCGCCAGTAATGCTTGAACCGCCAGTCTTATCAATAAAATTAATAATAGCACCAGGAGTGTTAGATCCAAATAATGCAGAATTACCACCTCTTACAACTTCGACCTTTTGTATATTTAAATCCGGTCGGAAAAGATTATCAGCGTTCATAAAGAATGTATGCATGGTAGGGAATACTGGTAATCCGTCTTCCATAAACATTACATATTCGACTCCAAGAATTCCTCTCATCGTAATGTTCTCATTAACTTCACCGCCGGAACTTTCAACTCTCGTAAATCCAGGTACAGCGCGTAAAATTTCGGTTGTACTTCTTGGATTTAGCAATTCAAGTTCTTTTGGCGTAATTGTACTGATTGCTACCGTTGATTTCATTTTTGACATCGGTGCTACGACTCCGGTAACTACAACTTCTTTTAGATTTAACGCATCAACGGATATTGTGAAATTTTGTTCCACGGTTTGGTTAGTTGTAACTGTAACTACCTCCGAAACAGTTCCATAACCAACGGCGCTCACTCTAATGGTTTGAGAACCATCGGGGACATTTTTGATTGTATAATTTCCATCTATATCAGTTGCAGCGCCTAAATTCGTATTAACAACAACAACGTTTACAAAAGGTGCGGCTTTTCCGTCCTGGTCTGTAACCCTTCCTTTAACAGTACCTGTGCCTTGTGCTAGTCCTTCCCAAGATATTAGCAGAACAATAGAAAACAATAGTAAAAGCTTTTTAAAAAATTGCTTGTAAATAAATTGTGCCATATAGCTCCTCCGTAATAAATTAAATAATATTTATCTGAAAAACCCAGTAGGCGGATTTTATAATCATAGACAATTTCAAAAATTAGACCAGCATGTATAGAATAAAAATTCATTGCTTTTTGAATAAATAAAATAGCCTGATAAAAAGGCATTATAAAAGTTATAATATTTATTATCTCTGTGATAACTATAAGCTGATTGAAAATGCTTTGATTGTCCAAATTTGCAAGCATGTTTTTTGCAATGATATGTTTTTAATTTATATTTAATCGAAATGTTGTTAAAATGTTTAGTGTCACAACTCAAAAGTTTTTATTTTGATTATAAAAAATAAAAATATTCACAGACTAAAATCTTTTTTTATCTTCCTGTATTCCCCTTTCGGAACATTCGCTTTAGCTTTGATTGCGCTGGCTATATATTTATTTATTATGCTGCGGTCGACTTTCCCGGAAACAAATAAAGTTGCGGAAATTTATTATGCCGGTGATATTTCATACGCGCACCAATTGGTGATAGACGAATTTAATAAAGAATATAAAGGCAAGATAAAAGTTATTCCAATCGATTTATCTTTTAAGGAGTTTACTACAAACGACCGCAAAGAATTAATAGCAAGGGCATTAAGAAGTAAAAGCGATAAGTTTGATTTGTTCTCTGTCGATCAAATTTGGGTGAAGCGTTTCGCGAAATGGGGCGAGCCTTTGAATAGCTATATAAGTCAAAATGAATTGAAAAACATTTTGCCGGAGCCGTTAATGTCCTGTTATTCAAACGACACTCTTGTAGCAGTTCCGATTAATATCGATGCTGGAATTATGTATTACCGCGAAGACTTGCTTGAGAGACTGAAAAATTACAACCGCATCCTTTCTAAACTTGACGATACAATTACGTGGGACGATTTCATTAAACTTGGAGAGCAGTTAAACACGAAAGAAAACCCATTTTATATTTTCCCGGCAGCAGATTATGAAGGACTTATATGCAGCTACATGGAGCTTGCTTTGTCTGCCTCACCGAAGATTTTCGACTCTAAAAGAAAAATTAATTTGTTGGCTCCGGCTTCAGTAAATGCATTGCAGCTTCTTGTTGATTTAGTTCAGCGTTACCATATCTCACCGACAAGCGTACTGGGCTTCGACGAAACCGCAAGCTTTCAATATTTTATAACTAACAACGGCTATTTTCTAAGAGGCTGGCCGAGTTATGAAAAAGACAAAAAGAATCTATACAATTATGCAGATCAGAAAAAAGTTATTAACTATGCGCCGCTGCCGCGGCTCAAAGGCGCTCCGCCTGGCGTTATTCTAGGCGGATGGAATCTCATGCTGTCAAAATCATCACGGAACAAAGATGCTGCAATTAAATTTTTAAAATTTATTACTAGTAAAAAAGCTCAGGAAACTTTATATGAAAAAGGCGGTTATCTCCCGGTATTAAATAGCTTTTATACAGATGCTAAATATCCAAAGCTAAAGTTCTTTAAGAAATTAATTGACTTTGGAATCCATCGCCCGTTTAGGGAAGACTACACCAGCATCTCCGAAGTATTAGCTTATTATATTCACAGAGCAATAAATGGAGATATGACGGTATATCAAGCTCTTAGCCAGGCAAATAATATGATTAACGCCGGCAAATTAGTTATTAAGTAATGAGATGAGAAAATGAAAAAGTACGAAGAGTTGCTAACAAAATTGAAAGGCTACCAATTTGAATTCAGGCATTTGACTGTTTTGCTGGTTGGACTTCTTGTATTCCAGATTATTCTTTCGACATTACAAAAGTCCTCTTTAACAGGATTTCTACACGAAGCGCAGCAGTGGTATCAAAAAGACTCTGCGGAAAAGCTTGCCAACCTTACAGCCACATCGTTTGAGCTCGTTATTGAAAATACAAACATTACAAAAAACGTCACCGAAATAGAAAAGAAAAAAGTCATCCAGGCTTTTAATATTATTTTTAGCCAGCAGCTTTTACAACAGAATGTGCAGGAAATCTGTCTTCTTTTTCCGGTGGGAGATAAGATTGCTGTAATCGATAACGGTAGATCCCTGTTTGATTATCTGTATTCAAAAAATATATCCGACTTTGCAGATTCTGCGAAATATGCCCAGGCGGTAAAGCTTTATTTAAAAGAAAGGAACATTATCAATTCATCCGAGCAAACACATTCATTTAATGCCGCTAACCAATCTTTTGAAACGATGGTTCCCTTTGTACCGCACGGTGAATATCTTGGTGTACTTTACACAAAAAATAAGCCTGATTTTTCGTTTTTTACAAACGAAATATCTTCAAGCTACACACAGGCTTCTATTACTTATACTTCGTTAATTTTTCTTGGACTTCTTTCTATGTATTATATTTCATCCTACACGGTTCGTGAAAGGGATAAGGCGCGCAGGCTTTTTTTGCTTGAGCACGAGCGCCTGATGAAAGAACAGATCAATCATGAAAAAGAATCTCTCTTTACAAAAAGGATTTATCATACTCATCATAAGGCTGAAAAAATTATGGGATTTATTAAAGAGGATTTACGGGCCCGCGCTGCAATAAATGTCGAAGAAATAAATTTAAGGCTGATCAAATACGCTAATTTTATTTCGCGGGTAATTTATGATATGAAATGGTACGACCCGCCGAGCAACACGATAAGAAGCATTATGTTTGTTACTGATATTAACGAAGTTATAAATTTTCTTGTAAAAAATATTTTCTTTAGAATTTCAAGTAAAATGGATAATATCGAATTTAATCTAAACCTTGCACCGTATGTTCCCAAGATTAATATTAACGAATACGTTGTCTGGGAAATTCTTGAGCCGCTGATTCAAAACAGCATAGACCATGCGGGAGTTGATAAAATACTTATTTCGATTTATACTTCTTACGATGCGGAGGAAAAACTAATCACCTTAAATATATCCGATAACGGTAAGGGAATTCCTGCAGATCTTCTTGAGAAGAACGAAAATGATGTGCAAAAAATATTTACGGAACATTCTACAACCGATCCTAATCCAGAAGGCAACAGAGGCTACGGATGTTACATTGCCTATGAATTAGCAAGGAATAAATGCGGCTGGGATATCGAAGCGAAAAATCAATTGCACGGCTGCTCGTTTATATTAAAAATTAAAACTTCCTGAAAGGATTTTAAAATGAATAGCAACGTAATAAATATCTTAATAATTGAGGATGAAGATTACGATGTAAAGCGAATAAAAAATACGCTGCAATTTTTTAGCAATAAAATTGTCGTAAACGCCGTTGTATCGAACGGTAATAAAGCGATTGAGATTATATCTGCGAACGCATCCTGCTGCGATGTTGTTATAATGGATTATCAAATTGCGGGAAGCATTAAGGGAGAGGCTTTGATTAGCAGGATTAAAGAGATAGACAGGTCAATTCAAATAATTGTTATAACTAAAATGACAATTAATATTTCCGATTATGAATTTGCGAATAGGCTTATCAATGCGGGCGCATTTTGGTTCTGCACAAAATATCCAGGCGACGTTGAAGACTTCATTTATCAGCCGACAGATTTCATTATCAGTATTTTGAATGCTTATGAAAAGAGAAAGCTTGAAAAGCAAAGCTATAAATCAAATAAAAAATTAAATAAAAATATTGAGGACTTACTTGCGGCGAGGCAGATTATCGGCGAGTCGGAATCGGTTCAGCATCTACGAAAGCAAATAGAAAAATATGCGCCCTCAGACGCGAACATTTTAATCAACGGCGACACCGGCACAGGCAAAGAACTTGTAGCATACAATATCCATTATAAAAGCAAAAGAAAATTTGAAAACTTCATCGGCGTTAACTGCGGAAGCTTACCCCAGGAATTAATTGAAAGCGAATTGTTCGGGTTTGAAAAAGGATCATTTACCGGAGCAGGCGCCAGTAAGCAGGGGCTTTTTGAAATTGCTGATAACGGTACTATCTTTTTAGATGAAGTTGCCGATCTGCCGATTAATGCACAGGTAAAATTGCTGCGCGTAATTCAAGACGGCGAGATAGAAAAAATCGGTAGAGTCAACAGCTTAAAAGTAAAAGTAAGAGTTATCGCTGCTACAAATAAAAATCTTGAAGATGAAGTTAGAGAAAAAAGATTTCGTGAAGATCTTTATTATAGATTAAATGTAATTCCAATTTATGTTGCACCGTTAAAGGAAAGAAAGGACGATGTAAGCCATTTAATAAAGTATTTTATGGATTACTTTGCCAAAGAACTGGAAATTCCTAAACCGGAAATTACAAAGGAAGCATTTTTCTCTTTGGAAAGCTATAGCTGGCCCGGCAATGTTCGTGAACTGAAAAACGTTGTGCAGCGGCTCCTGCTTGAGGGACTTAATATTATTACGGGCGATGATGTTCGTTTCGCTTTGTTTAATAAGCCGCGCCGGGCTTATGATAATAAGGATTCTCTAAGTTTTTGGGATAACGGGCAAATGCTTCCGTTAAAGGATATGGAAAAAATTTTCAAAGAAAAGTATGTTGCGTTTGTAAGGGATAATTCAAGGTCAGATGCAGATGCTTCTAAAAAATTAGGCTTAGCTCCTTCTAATTATCACCGGCTTTGTAAAGAACTCGGCTTAAAGTAATAAAAATTTTTACTGTCTGGTTCCGGTATTTGGTTATCAATTTGATAACACAAATTATAATGCTTATAATCGTTTTAATCTATCTGCTTTAAAATTTTATTAGTAAATGAAATTTTATTAAAATTTTCTCTGGCTTAATTTTTGGTTCCTGCACATAAATTCATTCATAGTATTTAGTAGAAACTTTCCAAACCGATAATAAAATATTTTTAAACGGCAATGGAAGTAAGTATAGATGAGTAAATTTGTTTAGATAAAAGTAGATTATTTATCTTTTCCGGAAAAGGACATGGCGAAATTAAAAATTAAGCTTGCGTTGTTTATTAATTTTTTTGTAATGGGAATTCTCCTGAACAGTGTGGGCATTGTTATTCTTCAGGTTATTGAACATTACAGCGTTACAAAATCTTCGGCAAGCATATTAGAAGCTTTTAAGGATTTAACGATAGCCGCAAGCTCTTTTCTGTTGGCTTCGTACATACCAAAGTTTGGATATAAAAAATCCATGCTAACTGCTTTAGTTGTAGTCGGCGCTGCCTGTATTGGTATGAAATTCTGGGGGAGTTTCCTGATGGCAAAAATTTTATTTGCCTGCACCGGCTTCAGTTTCGCTCTCATTAAAGTTTCCGTTTATTCTACAGTAGGGCTTATTACCACTGACTCGAACGATCATGCAAGCCTAATGAGTTTGCTGGAAGGAATTTTTATGCTTGGTGTACTTTCCGGCTACTGGATATTTGGTTTTTTTATTCAAGCCGCCGCCGGTTCAACTAAAACCTGGCTTGATACTTATTGGGTGCTTGCAGCGCTGTGTCTTATAGCTTTTCTGATTTTACTTACAACACAACTTGACGAGAGCGGCGCTAAAACCGAAAACTTTAATACTGTACATGAGTTTTATGAAATGATCGCTATGATAAGGCTTCCCCTTGTACTTGTGTTTGTTGTAAGTGCCTTCTTTTATGTTTTAATCGAACAAAGCATTCAAACCTGGCTTCCGACGTTTAACCGCAGTGTTCTGCAAATCCCTTCTTCGATAAGTGTACAGATAGTCAGCATACTTGCCGCTACTATTGCTATTGGCAGAATTGCAGGAGGTTATTTTATAAAGAAATTTAATTGGATGGCAGTTCTAACCTTTTCAATAATAGGAGCGATGTTACTGGTAATTCTTGTCATTCCGATTACTCGCGGGATTGTTGTCGGTTCGGTAAAAGGCTGGTACGACCTTCCAATAGCAGCTTATTTGCTTCCGTTAGTTGGAATATTTTTAGGACCAATTTACCCTGCTCTTAATTCTTCGATACTAAGCGTGCTTCCTAAAAACCGCCAGAGTGCGATGAGCGGACTGATTGTGATATTTTCCGCTTTAGGCGGAACAACAGGTTCATTAATTACCGGGTACATTTTCGGACACTTTGAAGGGCAAACCGCTTTTTATTTTTCGCTTCTCCCGATGACGCTTCTTCTTATCATTCTTTTTGTTTATAACAGGATTAGGAACAGATTTCATTTCACGGAGGCTTAAATGTTATTCAAGAAGAAAGATTATATCCAGCTTTCCGGTGAGCTTTTTACTGATGTTCAATCCAAAAGAATTTTTAACGATTCCAAAACTTTTGTTGATTCGGTTCCTAAAGAAAATCCTTCCGGCATAATGGAAAAATATTTATCCATGAGATCAAAGGCGGGCTTTAATCTTAAAGAATTTGTCACTCAAAATTTTTTTCTCCCTGAAGATGAACCGGTAAAATTGAACCTTCCAAAGAACAGAAGTATGGAAGAGCATATAATATCTTTATGGGATTACCTTGTAAGAAAGCCGCAGGCTAATCAAAACTATTCTACTTTGATTCCGCTTGTTGATGAGTATATCGTGCCCGGAGGAAGGTTCCGCGAAATATATTATTGGGACAGCTACTTTACGATGCTTGGGCTTTTTGCTTGTAAACGGTTTGATTTAATCCGGAAAATGGTTAATAACTTTTCTTATCTCATAGAAAATTTCGGATTCATTCCCAACGGTAACCGTGTTTATTATCTTACAAGATCACAGCCTCCCTTTTTTTCATTGATGGTAAGCTTAGCCTTGAAAAATAATTCGGATATTAAAACTGAGCTATCATTTATTCCGCTGTTGGAAAAAGAGTATAGTTTTTGGATGAGATATGATGAAGATGAATTGGACAGGGACAAAGAACATCTTCATGTTGTTAAAGTTGAAGGCGGCGATTTGCTTAACCGTAACTTTGATACCGAAAGAATTCCTCGTGAAGAATCTTTTTATGAAGACGCTGAAATATTTTATAAAACCCAGGGAAAGTATAAAAGAGATTTCTACAACAACGTAAGAGCTGCAGGTGAATCAGGCTGGGATTTTTCTAGCCGCTGGTTTGAAGATGAGCAAAATTTATCCACTGTAATAAGTACGGAGATTATTCCCCTTGACCTGAACTGTTTGCTAGCATTCCATGAAAAACTGCTTTCGAATTTGTACGGAAGATCCGGCAATAGATTTAAAACGGAATTATTTAAAGAGCGCTTCGAAGTTAGATTAAATTTTATTCGCAGCCTCTTCTGGAACGAAGAAGGTTTCTTCTTTGATTATAATTTTAAAGCGAACAGGCTGAGAAAGACTTATTCTTTAGCCGGAGTTTTTCCGCTTTTCTTTGGCTTTGCGGAAAAGTATCAGGCTGAAAAAGCGGCGGAAAAAATTGAGAAACTATTTCTTAAAGACGGAGGCTTATTAACAACAGTAAACAATACGGGTCAACAATGGGATTCTCCAAACGGCTGGCCGCCGCTGCAATGGATTACTATTATTGGATTACGAAACTATGGATTTCATCAACTTGCAGACAAAATAAAAAAGCAATGGCTGCTTTTAAATGAATCAGTGTTTAAACAATCCGGGAGAATGTTTGAAAAATATAATGTTGATAACACAAACCTCGCAGGCGGGGGAGGAGAATATCCTTTGCAGGATGGCTTTGGCTGGACCAATGGCGTGGCTCTTGCCTTACTCAAAAATCTGGATCACAACTTTACAGTTGCTTTAATTTAGACCCAAACTCGTAAAAGATCAACCTTATCTTATTTAATATTTCCTTATTAAGTTTTTTGTTAATGCTAATCCGAATTTAAACTTTTAGTATTAATGTTAACCTGATTCGCCCCGCCATTTTTTTCTTACCTGCAACATTCGCAAAGCTAAAATGAAATGGCTAATTCTATTATGTTTTCAAAGAAATAATTTTTATTATTGTCTAAGTTTTTAAACCAGATTTGATCCGCGGAAGTTGTTTTATGAGTGTATGCTTCGCGCTATACATCCGTTTAGTTATGATAAATTTATTTAACAACATCTATTTACAAGGATTTATTTAGAAAAATTTTTGACACAATCTAAAGTGATATTCAAGTATTTGAGCCGATAATTATCTTCCTAAAGATTTGCATAAAGATGAAGTTCAGTCAGTAATGGATGTAACTTTTTTTCTTCAAAGTGAATGACGAATTATAAAAAAGATTTTATTCCAAAGAATCCGGTTAAAATATTAATTAATAATTATAATAATAATAAAAAGCAGCAGGAACGAAATGAAAAAAAATTATTACATCGTTGGGTTAATCTTTCTTACCTTTTTCGTCATCTCTTTTATTACAAATATTTTGGGTGCGCTTAATCCCGACGTAATACAAAGCTTCGGTTTAAGTTTAACTTTATCCGCACTTTTACCTTTTGCGTTCTTTATCGCGTACGGTGTAATGTCCATTCCCGCCGGAATGCTTGTGGAAAAGTATAAGGAAAAAATTACTATGTTTGTCGCCTTTATCGTGGCATTTATAGGCGCTTTGCTTTTTTCTTTGTTCCCACATTATCTCGTCTTTTTAGTTTCCTTATTTTTAATGGGGACCGGAATGGCAATGCTGCAAGTGGCAATAAATCCGCTGTTAAGAGTTTCAGGCGGTGAAGAACATTTTGCATTTAATTCCGTAATGGCTCAATTAGTTTTTGGAGGTGCTTCTTTTATCGCTCCGCTTTTTCTTACTTATTTAATTACAAATCTTGAACAGAAACCCGACGCGAATGTTGTAAAGTCAGTCTTTTCCAGATTGGTTCCTGTTGGTTTGCCCTGGACATCTCTATATTGGATTTTTGCTTTGATCGCTTTAATAATGGTAATTATTATTTCACTTTCAAGTTTTCCTGTGGTTGAAAGAAAAGACGATGAAAAAGCTGGAACATGGCAAACGCACAGAAATTTATTTAAGCAAAAAACTGTTATACTTTTTTTTATCGGCATCTTTGCTTATGTAGGAACCGAACAAGGCGTTTCTTATTGGCTCTCAAAATTTCTTTATACCTATCATAATTATGACCCTTTATCGATAGGCGCCTCAATCGTCGGCTGGTTCTGGGGAATGATGTCAATTGGATGTCTTATAGGATTGGTTTTATTAAAACTATTTGACAGCCGTAGAATTTTATTAGGTGCGGTTATATCCGCCGCTGCATTTTTAACTTTTGCTTTATTTGGTTCTGGTCCAACTGCTTTGTTTGCATTTCCGATGGTCGGCTTTTCACTTTCCGTAATGTGGTCGATTGTTTTTTCATTGGCATTAAATTCAATCGAAAGCCACCACGGATCATTCGCCGGAATTCTTTGCACTGCTATTATCGGCGGAGCGATAATTCAAATAATAATTGGCTGGCTCGGTGATATGTTCGGATTAAGGTTCGGCATGTTCTTTATATATCTTACTCTCGGATATTTATTCAGCATAGGAATCTGGGCAAAGCCAATAATTACTAATGAAACTATCAGCATAAAGAAAAAAATGAAAAAAGAAAATTTTCCCGCTGAAGCAAATTAATATTTACAATAACTTTTTATCTAAGAAAGAAAACTGTAATGGGCATTTTGGGAATTGACTTAGGCGGAACTAACGTTCGTGTAGGCTTAATTGAGAATGATTCTTTAATACGTGTTGAATCATTACCTATTACTAAAAATGGAAGTGCCTCCGCCGTTGTTAATGATATAATAAATTTAATAGAACGATTTTCCGGTAATGAAATTTTAGGAATTGGAGTAGGTGTCCCCAGCGTTGTTGATGTTGAAAAAGGAATTGTTTATGACGTACAGAATATTCCATCGTGGAAAGAAGTACCGCTGAAAGATATATTGGAAAAGAAATTCAATATACCTGTATACATTAACAATGATGCTAACTGTTTTGCGATTGGCGAAGCATATTTTGGTAAGGGAAAAGGATACAAAAATATTGTCGGATTAATTGTCGGCACCGGTTTGGGTGCCGGACTCGTTATACACGGTAAACTGTATGCCGGAAGGAATTGCGGTGCTGGCGAGTTCGGTACTATTCCGTACAAAGAAAAAAATTATGAGTATTATTGTAGCGGACAGTTCTTTTCTAATGAGTACAACATAACCGGCGAAGAATTAAATAAACAAGCTAAACTCGGGGATCCAGAAGCAATAAATATTTTTTCCGTATTTGGAAATAATCTTGGGGAAGCAATAAAGCTTATTATGTATTCTGTGGATCCCGAAATAATTATACTTGGCGGCTCCGTAAGCAAATCTTTCGATTTATTCAAAAACCAGATGTATGATTCGATCAGGAAATTTTCTTATTCCAATTCGGCAGATAATCTAATCATTGAGGTATCTGAAATAGATAATGTTGCTATACTTGGCTCCGCAGCTCTTTATTATGATGAAAAGGGAAAATAATTTCTTGAATTCTGCCCGGCTCTTTTTATAAATTGAAAAATACAAATTTGTATAAGCAGAAAAAATTTTTGCGCAAAGGTTGAAATAAATAAATTACTAACTTAAATTAGGCGCAAAAATATTTACTGTAGTTCAATTATAGTTTAATCAAGGGAAAAATTGGAATTTCTGCACGACGAGAAAAGTGAGCATTTATAATTTCTCAACTTTCTCCTCGTTCAATCACTCAATTTTAGTTAATAAGATATTTAAACAAATATCTTCTCATTCTTTACTGGCAGTAAATATTTTGTGAATTATTAAAATTAGGGTAATAAATTTTTTTAATTCCTTATCGCTGTGGTGTGGGTGCTGTATTTATGCGTCCCCATATTTTTGCAGGTTCGTTATTTTAAAATAATTTTGTTCCAAATTATAAAAAAATTAGCGAGGTAGAAACGTGAAAATAACAAAGCAGTTTACTAATCGTGAAAGCCAATCGCTCGATAAATATTTACAGGAAATCGGAAGAGTTGAACTTCTAAACCCTGAGCAGGAAATAGAGTTGGCAATTAGAATAAAAAAAGGAGACCAAGCGGCGCTTGAGATATTAACTAAGGCTAATTTGCGTTTTGTGGTAAGCGTGTCGAAGCAATATCAAAACCAGGGCTTATCCCTCGGCGATCTGATCAATGAAGGAAATTTAGGACTGATAAAAGCCGCAAAGCGTTTCGATGAAACGCGCGGATTTAAATTTATTTCTTATGCAGTATGGTGGATCAGGCAATCTATTCTGCAAGCGTTAGCCGAACAGTCAAGAATAGTAAGGCTGCCTTTGAACCGCGTCGGCGTATTAAATAAAATCGGCAAAGCGTACAGCAATCTTGAACAAGAATTTGAAAGAGAGCCGAGCGCATTTGAAATTGCACAAGAGCTAAAGATGGATGTTGAGGAAGTTGCCGCTACGATGAAAATATCCAGCCGGCATGTTTCAATGGATGCACCATTTGCTCAAGGTGAAGAAAATAGTTTGTTAGATGTAATTGAAAGTGATGAATTACCTGCTCCGGATTACAGTCTTATGTCTGATTCGTTAAAATCTGAAATTAACCGGGCGCTCGCAACCTTAACAGATAGAGAAGCAGAAGTAATTAAACTTTATTTCGGTTTGAACAAAGAACATACCTTAACTTTAGAAGAAATTGGCGAGCGATTTAATTTGACGAGAGAAAGAGTAAGGCAAATAAAAGAAAAGGCTATAAGGCGGCTTAGGCATGCGTCAAGAAGTAAAAATTTGAAAGCTTATCTCGGTTAGGTGATGAAAAAAAATAAATTGAAATTTATACATATTATTCTTTGTTTTGTAACAGCAGCCGGCATTTTAATTTCTGCTGGCTGCTCTTCTTCCTCAAATTCCATCCGGTATGAATCTCCCAAAGAAACTCCAAACGAAAATAATACAGATGTAAGGTTTAGTTCAGATAAGGAACAGAATACAGATACAACGTTTGCGGATAATCAGCCGGCGCTTAATGATTCGGATGACATTCCAGTTAACGAGAAAGGGATTGACATTTCTGTTTTAATGAAAAAGCTTTCCTCTAATGATAAAGGCGAAAAGCTGACTGCCGATCAAAGTACGCTAAGAGAAAAAATGTTGATGGAAATTATCAAGTACCTTGATACTCCTTATAAATACGGCGGACAAACTTCTAACGGCATTGACTGTTCGGCATTTACGCAAAAGGTCTATCAAAAAACCTTATCCGTAAATCTTTTGCGGAGCGCTCATGAGCAGTTTACCGAAGGAATTCCCGTTGATGATGTTGACGGATTAAAATTCGGAGACCTTGTTTTTTTTAACACTAGAAGAGGCATTAAGCCCGGTCATGTCGGTATTTATATCGGCGATCATTTGTTCGCTCACGCCAGCAGGAGCAACGGAGTTATTGTCTCATCACTCGATGAAGAATATTATTCAAGAAGATTTATGGGCGGCAGAAGAATTGAAAATACCCTTGGCTCTAAAGTAATAACAGGGAATAATTAATTTTATATTATTTTCCCACGTAACCTGCTTTACCAAATTAAAGCTTACAAAATCAAGAAGTAAGTACTTGTTTTAAGTAAATGGATAAAACGATTCTAAAGTTATTTAAACTTTTTTCGATAATCTCCGACTATAATATATAGAAGGCAGAGAATGAAAAATAGTCTCCTAAATATTATCGGCTTTGATATTCTATTAGTAATAACTTTTGCGGGAAATCTATATTGCCAAAACAATAATGCTATACAGAATAAAATCAGTTTAGCTGAATTGAGGTCTGATACTTCTCAGGTAAATATCCTTAATCAAATTAGTCAGAAATATTTGGATAACCTGCCGGATTCTTCTTTAATTTATTCTAAGAAGGCGCTAAAATTAGGTGAGCAATTAAACTTCAGATCTGGAATAGAAAACTCTCTTTTCTTGATCGGAAGGGCAAGCTATAATAAAAATCTTTTCAAAGAATCCCTTTCCTATTATAATAAAATATTCAGAATTGCAAACCCGAAAAAAGATAAAATATTGTTAGTGAAAACCAATTACGAATATGGAATAGGTCTTTATTATTTAGCACAATACAATGAAGCGCTTTCTTATTTTTATAAAGCAAGGAAACAGGCGCAGGCTGTTGACGACAATATGTATCTTGCTTCTTCAACTTTGATGATTGGTACCGTCCTTTCAATTTTGGGTAAAGATAATGAAGCTATCAAATATGAATTTGAGGCTTTAGCGGTTAGTGAAAAAAATAGCGATACAAAAGGAATCGCAGACGCCTGCATTGAGATAGGAAATATTTACGATACAATGAAGAACCAGGCAAAAGCAATATTATATTATTTACGGGTAGAAAATCTTTATAAAGAAATTAATGACCAATGGAATTTACAGATAGTCAATGAATGTATCGGGGATATTTACGAAGAAAGGCAGGATCATAAAACCGCTTTAGAATATTATTTTAAGGCTATAAAGTTTGCATATAATACAAAGAATCAAATAGCGATCGGTGAAGCTGAATCAAATATCGGAAGAATATATTCGAATCTAAAAGAATATGATAAATCGATTAGCTATAATAAAAAAGCTCTCGCAAGCCTTGAGCAAACACAAGACAGTATTAGAACTTTGATGGCTCTTGTTAATATCGGATATTCATACTTAAAGCTTGGCAGTATTGACCAAGCGATTCATTATCTGAACTACGGTTTAAAACGAGCTATTGAACTGAAGTCTTATGATGACATCTCAAGTTGTTATAAATATTTATCAAATGCTTTTGAAAAAAAGAATAATTTTAAGAAGAGCCTTGAATACTTCAAATTATACAAAAGCAGCAACGACAGTGTTTATAACATCGCAAGATCCAAACAAATTCTTGATGTACAGACAAAGTATGAGACGGAAGAAGAAAAGAATGAAAATATTATTTTAAAAAAAGATGAAGCTCTTCAGCATGAAATAATAAAGCGGCAATATACTGTGCTGGTTGTGGTATTAATAAGTTTTATTCTAATGCTTATCATAGCTGTGCTTCTTTTCAGATTAAATTCACAAAAGAAGAAATTGAACATTCAGCTGGTTGATCAGAAAAAAGAGATAGAAGATTATGCGGCTAAACTGAATGAGCTGAATGCAACAAAGGATAAATTTCTTACAATAATTGCCCATGATCTGAAAAATCCTTTTCACGCAATAATAGGTATTACGAATTTATTGGTAACTGATCCTCACGAACTTTCGGACGAAGATAAAGTGTTAACCTATCGAATGATTCATGAGACTTCTAAAAATGCATACGCGCTGCTCGGGAATTTATTACAGTGGGCGCAAAGCCAGACCGGCAGAATTAAATTTGTGCCTGAACAAATTTACTTGAAAGAATTAATCGCGAAAAATATCTTACTTTTTCAAAGTTCAGCTGATGCTAAATCAATTAATCTGCATATTAAAGTCCCGGATGATTTAATGGTTACCGCTGATAAAAACATGATAGACGCTGTTATCAGGAATTTATTAAACAACGCCATTAAGTTTACCGACCGTGACGGCAGTGTGAATTTATACACAAACATAGAAGACGGAAAAGCTTTAGTAAGTGTTGAAGATAACGGAATTGGGATTTCAAAAGACGATATTGAAAGCTTATTTAAGATTGATTTAGTTCATTCTATGCAGGGGACGAACAAAGAGTCTGGAAGCGGGCTCGGGCTTTTACTTTGCAAAGAATTTGTTACAAGAAATTCGGGAGATATCTATATAAAAAGTGAAATAGGGAAAGGCTCTGTTTTCAGTTTCTCATTGCCGCTGGCATAAAGTAATAACTGCTTTAATTTTTTTGCAAGCCATCTTTCAAATTCTTAATCAACTCTAAAGTTTTTTTGAAGTTATTATCATCGTTCATTAAAGATTTTATTATGGCGCTTCCGACAATTATTCCGTCGCAATAAGGTGAAAAATTTCTTGCGTCGTTTTTGTTTGAAATGCCAAATCCCACAAGCATTTTATTTTTTTCTACAGATGAATGAGTATCCTTTAAGAATTGAATAGTATCATTCATGTGTTGGTTGGCAATGCCGGTCGTTCCGCTTACGGATACGCAATAAACAAAACCGCTGCTTTTTTTGTCTATTATTTTTACTCTTTCCTTTGAAGTTGTCGGGGTAATTAATAAAATTACATCCAGTCCGTCAAATGAGTTATCAAAAAAACTATCGTATTCTTCGATGGGAACGTCTGGGATTATAACGCCGTTTGCTCCGGCTTCCTTTGCGTGCTGAACAAAATTATTTATTCCAAAAGTCAATACCGGATTTGCGTAGCCCATCATAATCAAAGGCTTGTCGGTCTCTTGCCTAATTTCTTTTATAGATTGAAAAACATTTTTTAAATTAATTCCACTTTCAATTGCCGCATGAGACGAATGTTGTATAACGGGACCATCAGCCAGCGGATCGCTGAATGGAAATCCTATTTCAAGCATATCGGCGCCGGCATTCAAAGCTCTTATCGCAAGATCGGAAAAATTATCTCTGTCCGGGAAACCTGCGGTGAGAAATACGGAAAGTACCTTTTCATTATTCTTATTTTTTTCTGAAATATATTTTGATATGAATGACATTTAATATCCTAAACTATTTTTGATTGTGTTAAGGTCTTTATCTCCTCTTCCGCTAACATTTACAATTACTATTTCATCAGGCGAAGTTTTTGGCATCAGATATTCAAGATGAGCTATTGCATGAGCGGATTCAAGCGCCGGTATAATTCCTTCTTTGCGCGAAAGCAGTTCAGCGGCTTTTATTGCTTCGTCATCGGTTACAGAATAATAATTTGCAATAACTTCGTCTTTTAAAAAACTATGCTCCGGTCCGACGCCGGGATAATCCAGTCCAGCCGAAATAGAATGAACTTCAGAAACCTGTCCGTCGCCATTTTGAAGAAGATAAGTTTTCATACCCTGAAAAATTCCTTCGCGACCCAGAGTTAAAGTAGCGCAATGCTTGTCGGTATCAATCCCGTAACCGCCAGCCTCAACTCCAATAAGTTTTACGCCGGAATTAATAAACGGATAAAATATTCCAATTGCGTTGCTGCCTCCGCCGACACACGCAACGATATAATCTGGAAGTTTCCCTTCGGCTTTTTGAATTTGTACTTTTGTCTCTTGCCCAATTACAGATTGAAAATTTCTTACAAGCATCGGATAAGGATGTGGACCAACAACAGAACCAATTATGTAATGAGTGTCTTTTACATTTGTAACCCAATCCCGGATTGCCTCGTTCGTTGCATCCTTTAAGGTTTTACTCCCAGACGAAACCGGGATGACTACTGCTCCAAGAAGCTTCATCCTAAATACATTTAAACTCTGCCGTTCAACATCAACTTCTCCCATATAAACAAAACACTTCAAGCCAAACTTCGCGCAGACTGTTGCGGTTGCGACACCATGTTGACCAGCGCCTGTTTCGGCGATAATTCTTTTCTTGCCTAATTTTATTGCAAGAAGAATTTGCCCGAGCGCATTATTTATTTTATGAGCACCGGTATGACAAAGATCTTCACGCTTTAAATAAATTTTTGCTTTGCCGTAATATTTTGTTAAGCCATCGGCAAAAGTAAGCGGCGTCGGTCTTCCGCTATATTCTTTATTTAAGTGTTCAAGCTCTTCGTTAAAGCTTTTGTCTTTTATTAATTGAAGATAAGTTTCTTCCAGTTCTTTGAGCGGGGTTATCAAAGTTTCCGGGACAAACTTCCCGCCGTATTTTCCGAACTTGCCGTTAACATCCGGCTGTAAGTAATCAATTGAGGCTGGCATAAGTTTCCATTTTTTTATTTACGATTGGTGCAAGCTGCTTAATTTTATCAAGCATGATTTTAAAATTCTTTGGAGTTAATGATTGAAATCCATCCGATAGAGCCTTGTCAGGATGATTATGCACTTCGATAATTAGCCCGTCGGCGCCTGCGGCAATAGCAGCCATCGCCATCGGCGGAACTTTATCGGCGATCCCAATCCCGTGTGATGGATCAACGATAATCGGCAGGTGAGAGTTCTTTTTTATCATTGGCACCGCGTTAAGATCAAGAGTATTTCTGGTCATCGTTTCAAAAGTTCTTATTCCTCTTTCACACAAGATAACATCGTAATTTCCTTCGGACAAAATATATTCGGCGCTCATCAATAAATCTTCGATTGTTGCCGCCAGACCGCGTTTCAACAATACAGGATTACGAAGCTTGCCTACTTCTTCCAGCAGAGAAAAGTTTTGCATATTCCTTGCGCCGATTTGAATAATATCGGAACATTCTGATATAAGAGGAAGAGTTGTTGTGTCTTTTGCTTCAGTAACAATCATCATCCCAAGCTCTCTGCGGACATCCGATAAATATTCCAATCCTTTTTCCTTCAAACCTTGAAATGAATACGGGCTTGATCTTGGCTTGTACGCGCCCGCTCGAAAATATTTTATTCCCATTTCTTTAAGCTCACCGGCGATGTCAAATAGCTGCTGGCGGCTTTCCACCGAGCACGGACCGGCGATTATGGTCAATTCTTCTCCGCCTATAGGCGTATGGTTAATGTCGATTATCGTATCGGTCGGTTTCATTTCTCTGCTAACTAATTTATACGGCTTTGAAACGCGGACGACTTCTTCAACAGAATCCATTGTAAGAAAATCTTCCTCGGAAAGCTTATTTGTCTGTCCAGTTACACCGATTGCAATTTTAAAGTTGCCGGTAATTAAATGCGGCTTGCAATTATTAATCCTAATTTTCTCCTTTACCTTTTCCACATCATGCTGTGGTGCGTTTAGTTTCATCATGATTACCATTAGTTACTCCTATATTTATTAAACTTGTTAAAAAACTGTTTTACTTTTTCTTTATCCTTTTTCCCCGGCTGTATTTCAAGCGAAGAAGACAAATCAACCGCGGCAGGTTTTATTTTATTGCATATGTAATCAATATTTGATGACGAGATTCCGCCTGCTAGAATAGTCTTATTTTTTATTTGCTCCGGAATAAGCTTCCACTCAAAACTTTTTCCAGTGCCTCCAAATTCGTTTTGCGAATATGAGTCGAGCAAGAAATAATTGTTGTTGGAATTATTTAAAACGCTAAAATCAAAATTTTCTTTTATTCTGAAAGCTCTGATGACGGGGATATTGATAAATTTTCTTTCCGGAACATATTCTTCATCATGAATTTGCGCCGCATTCAGATGCAGCAATGTTGAAATGTTATTGATTGACTCGTAAGTTTCATTTACAAAGACGCCGACCTTAGCTGTGAAAGGTGAGAGGCGGCTTATGATTTTTGCTGCTTCATCAGGCGAAATATACCTTTTGCTTTTGCTGTAAAATATGAACCCCAATGCATCGGCTCCTTGGCTTTCGCATAAGATTGCGTCCTCCAAATTTGTAATGCCGCAAATTTTAACTTTCATTCTTGCACCAGTCTTTTAATTCCTCCAATTTAGATTTTATGTTGTCATTCTTCATTAAATATTCACCAACTAAAATCGCATCTACGCGGGCTTTGCGAAGGAAATCAATATCTTGTTTTGAACGAATTCCGCTTTCCGTAACAAGTATGTTTTTATCCGGGATTAATTTTGAAAGATTCAAAGTTGTATCTAAATTAACAGAAAAATCTTCGAGGTTGCGATTATTTACGCCGATAATTTTGTTAAGATTAAAATCAATCTTATCTAATTGGTTTAGAGAATGCATCTCTAAAAGCGCCTCTAATCCGCACTCTGAGGCAGCAAGTGTTAATTCATGTATTTGGCTTTTAGAAAGAGCTTCGCTAATAAGTAAAACCATATCTGCGCCGTTAGCTTTCGCTTCGAAAATCTGGTATTCATCTATGATAAAATCTTTTCGCAGCAGAGGAGCTTTTTTATCATGCGCAATGTCTTTCAAATATCGGATATCGCCCTGAAAAAATTGTTTGTCGGTAAGAATTGACACAGCGTTAACTCCGGCTGAGAAATATTGCCGTGAAATTTCGATATGATTGAAATTATTATTTATAACTCCTTTCGATGGGCTAGCTTTCTTAATCTCGGCTATGATTGAAATATTCTTGTTACTTTCAACTTCAGCGGCAAAGCTTACAGATTCTTTACAGAATAATTCCATTTCCTTGAATGAATTCAAAGTAAATTGTTTTCTCAGTTCAGAAACTTCTGCTTTTTTTACTTCTAATATTTTTGATAAGAAATTCACTTGCTCTATATATTTAATTTATAGTATTGCTGAATTTTTTTAAATCATTCAACTTGTCTAAAGCAGCGCCGCTTTTTATTGAAGTCTCGGCAGCCAGTTTGCAAATATTTAAATCATCAGAATAACCGCCGGCATAAAGCGCCAATGCAGCATTTGCCGCTACGGTATGAAACGCGCCGTTGCTCATTTTGTTTTGAAAAATATCCATGATGATTTTTGCATTAACTTCGCGCGAGCCGCCCTTGATTGAATCGAAATTAATTTTGGGATAGCCAAAAGTGTCGCTCGAAATATTATAAGATTTTATTTCGCTACCCCGGTTAAACTCATGAACTTCGGTTATGTCGCCGAGAAATATTTCGTCGTATTTATCGTTCCCGCATAAGAAACAAACTTTTTCCAATTCCAGATACTTTGAAGCTTCAGCCATCGTTCTTGCGGCTTGCGAATTAAATGTTCCGACAATTTGTTTTTTTACGTTTGCCGGATTTGTTAATGGACCGAGCATATTGAAAACTGTTTTCATTCCCAACTCTCTTCGGACCTGACCGGCGTATTTCATCGCCGGGTGATAACTCGGTGCAAATAAAAAAGTAATTCCGATTTTATTTAATGCTTCTTCAGACTTTTCTTTCGGCAAATCTATATTGATCCCAAGTTCCTGAAGTACATCAGCGCTGCCGCATTGGCTTGATATAGAGCGGTTGCCGTGCTTGGCTACTTTAACTCCTGCAGCGGCAACAACAAATGCAGTGGCAGTGGAAATATTAAAACTCCCAGAGTTATCGCCGCCGGTACCGCAGACATCAATTACATTACTATCATCGCAGAAAATTTTTATACTTTTTTCTTTCATCGCTTTTGCAAAGCCCGCAACTTCGGCTGGCTTTTCTCCTTTTGATTTCATTGCGACCAATAGCCCAGCAAGATGAGAATTGTTTACTTCGCCGCTCATTATTTCGCTCATTGCTGAATATGATTCGTCGAAAGTTAAATCTTCTTTTTCGATTACTTTTTGTAAATATTCTTTTATCATAATGCCAACCAGTTTTTAATAATGTTCTTTCCTTCGTTAGTTAAAAAAGATTCCGGGTGAAATTGAATTCCTTCAACCGGATATTCTTTATGCCGGATTCCCATAATAATTCCATCGTCGGATAAAGCAGATATTTCCAAACTCTCCGGAAGTGTTTCTTTATCAACAATAAGCGAGTGATAGCGTGTAGCTTCAAAATTTTGAGATACATTTTTAAAAATTGTTTTATTGTCGTGCTCAATCAAAGAAGTTTTTCCGTGCATAAGCGTTGGAGCTTTAATAACTCTTCCGCCGAAAATATATCCGATCGCCTGGTGTCCGAGGCATACTCCAAGTGTCGGAATTTTCTTGCCGAATTTTTCAATCGCAACTAATGACGAATTGGATTCTTCCGGCTTTCCCGGACCAGGCGAAATTAAAATCTTATCCGGCATTAATTCGGAAATATTATTTTCATCTATTTCGTCATTTCTTCTAACTATTAATTCTTCATCAAACGTTCCGATTAGCTGAACTAGGTTGTAAGTGAACGAATCATAGTTGTCAATCACCAATATTTTCATCTATAACCTCAGCGTATTTTAGAGCGTTAATCATTGCGGCGGATTTATTTTTAATTTCTTTCGCTTCAAGCTTTGGCTGACTGTCTGCGACTATGCCTGCGCCCGCCTGCCAGTGTATTTTATTTTTATTTGCAAAAAGAGTTCTGATCGCGATGCACATATCAAGGTTACCGGAGAAATCAAAATAGCCCACAGAACCTGCGTAAACATTTCTTCGCACATTTTCATATTGTTCAATCAATTGTATTGCTCGGATTTTAGGCGCCCCGGAAACAGTTCCCGCCGGGAAGCACGACGTTAATGCATCGACAGAATCTTTGTCGCTTGCAAGTATGCCTTCTACTTTTGAAACCATGTGCATAACGTGGGAATATTTGAGCACTTTCATTTTCTCGGAAACTTTTACGCTGCCGTATTCGCAAACTCTGCCGAGATCATTTCTACCGAGATCAACAAGCATTGTATGCTCTGCAAGTTCTTTCGGGTCTTCAATCATTTCTTTTTCAAGAGCTTCATCTTCCTCAGATGTCTTGCCGCGCCTTCTCGTTCCGGCTATCGGAAGTGTTTGAACTTTTCTATTTTTTACTTTTACTAAATCTTCCGGCGAAGTTCCGATAATTGTAAAGTCATTTTCAAACTCTAAGTAGTACATGTAAGGGGAAGGGTTAATAATTCTTAGCGCGCGGTAAACATTTAATAGATCTCCATCGAAGTCGGATGAAAATCTTTTTGATAGAACTATCTGAAAAATATCTCCTTCAACGATATTTGTTTTGCCGGATTCGACTTGTCGGTAAAATTCATCCGGCTCAAAATTTTCATTAATCTCACCTTGAAGATCAAAGTCAGAGGAATAATTAACGGGCTTCTTCAATTCTTCTCTGATTTGTTTTAAATTTTGTTTTGCATTTTGATATGCTGCTTCCAGATTAGTATCGTCATTTATCTTTACGTTGGATATTAAAATTATTTGATGTTTGAAATGATCGAAGGCGAGAATTGTATCGTAGATTCCGAATATTGAATCCGGGTTTTCACAATCGTTTTTGCCGAACTTAATTACTTTTTCGATTAATGAAATATTTTCAAAGCCGAGATAGCCGACAATTCCCCCGGTAAAATCCGGAAGATCGTCAAGCTTTGGCTGCTTATATTTTTTTATCTCATCCCGGATATAATCGAAGATTATTTTTTCTGACTTAACCGTGTTCCCTTTAATTTTTTCTGTTATTGTATTGCCGTAGTTCATGAAAATTTTCCCCGGATTCTTTCCGATAAAAGAATAGCGCGCCATTTTTGTTGAGCCTTCAACCGATTCAAGCAGAAAGCTTTGTTTTCCTTTTTCACGGATTTTCAAGTAAGCTAAAACCGGCGTTAGAAGATCCGCGGTAATAATTTCATATACCGGTATTAGATTAAACTCTTTTGACAGCGCTAAAAATTTTTCATATTTCATTTTAATTTCCTAATAACAAAAAAAACCCTTCCCAGTTTGTCTGAGAAGGGTTTTCTATTTTTTAATTTTATTTATCTCAAAATCACTGGGTCATACTATTTGGCAAACTAAACCACCACCAAAAATTTGGGCTAAAGTTAAAATAGTTATAATATGTGCCAGTGATATTTTTCATAAATTCGTTGTGCAAATATACAATTCTTTTTTTCTTTGTCAAGTGATCAGCCGTCGGCAAAAGAAAAACATCAATCTATCGGTAAAATTCGTTCCTTGAAACTATAAGAAAAAACTAAGTATATTTGAGACAAAAATCTTGGGAAAAAATGACGCGAGAAATGTTCAAATCAAAAATTCACCGTGCTACTGTTACTTTAGCTGAACTTTATTATGAAGGCAGTATAACTATAGATAAGGATTTACTTGAAGCGGCGGATATTTTACCGTTTGAAAAAGTGCAGGTTGTTAATGTGAACAACGGCAGCAGGCTTGAAACCTATACGCTTGAAGGCCCATCGGGAAGCGGAATGATTTGCCTTAACGGACCGGCAGCAAGGCTCGGCACTGTTGGCGATGAGGTTATTATTATTACTTATACGCAAATGTCTAATGATGATGCGAAAAGACATAAACCGAAAATTGTTTTAGTTGATAAGAATAACAAAGTATCAAAAATCATGTAAGTGAAATAATGCTTGTTTTTCAGAATTATTATCTTCATTGACATTGCAAGGTGATTTAATTAAAATTGTAGAAAAATTTTAGGTGTTATAATGAAAAAGATATTGATTGTTTTTGTATTAGGACTTTCATTAAATGCTTTTGCGCAATTTAAGGATTCAGGAGCTCCGGCGCCGGATATAAAAGAAGGAATGTTCAAACCCGATAATTCCTCTCTCTTTGGCTTTCTGGAATCACCTAATTTCAACATGAAGCAATCTTATAGTATGTCTTATTCAACTTTTGGCGGACAGGGCTTGGCACTTGGAGTTTACACAAATAATATGTCCTACCAGTTTAGCAAAAATTTAAATGTAGAATTAGAAGCCAGTGTTGTAAATGCACCTTATAGCACGCTGGGAAAAAGCTTCCAAAACAGTTTGAACGGAATTTATTTAAGCCGCGCCGCAGTTAATTATCAGCCATGGAAAGACGTATCAATTTCATTTCAATACAGCAGACTTCCGTATTATTATTCTCCATACTCATACATGGGCGGATATGGCAGCGGTATGTATTATGACCCGTTTCTTGGAAGATAATGATATCATATAAGAAACTATTTGAAGGGGAATAACTACGTAAGTGAAGCCAAAGTTTACTAAAAAATTTTCATTAAATATTCCTAAAGTTAAAACTTCTCAATCAAGCCTTATAATAAATTTTCTGATTGTTTTTCTGAGCTTAGTAATTATATTGCTTGGTTATTCTTTGTCGAGAAAAATTTTAGCGGCAAATAAATCGGAAGTACAGACTATAAATTCCAGGAAAAGTACGGATGTAGTTCAAGTTGAAGTTCTAAACGGATGCGGAATTCCCGGCGCTGCCGATAATTTTACTTCCTATTTACGGCAGCATCACTTTGATGTTGTGCAGATTGGAAATTATATTTCGTTCGATGTTGAAAAAACGTTAGTAATTGATAGAGTTGGCAATACGGCAAACGCAGATAAAGTAGCAGATGCACTCGGTATCGATAGAAAAAATATTATTCAGCAAATTAATAAAAATTATTTCCTCGATGTTTCAATCGTAATCGGGAAAGATTTTGAAACCTTAAAACCAAATCAATAAGAGAGATATTTGAATTCAACACAGCTTACAAAAAAAATTGCAAATTTAATTTTTGCAAAAAAAGGATTTGACGTAAAAATTCTTGATTTACGTAAACTTACTACTATGACGGATTATTTCGTTATATGCAGCGCCGATTCCGACACCCAAGTTAGAGCCATTGCAGACGAAGTAGATAAAAAACTCCGCGATGAAGGAATTAAAAATTGGCATAAGGAAGGCTATCAGGCATTAAACTGGGTGCTAATAGATTATGTAGATGTAATTGTTCACGTATTCAAAAAAGATTCAAGAGAATATTATAACCTTGAAAAGCTTTGGGGCGACGCTCCCGTAAAAGAAATCATCGACCCGGCATTGAAACCGCCTGTGAAGAGAAAGCCAAGAGCCGCTAAAGAAAATTAATTTCATCCTTCATTTTATATTAAACCGGAAATAATCTTGAAAGAATATTTACAACTTATTTTTGAGGAAGCATCGAAAAAATTAAGTTATCTCAATAATATTAATTTTACATTCGATGTTCCTAAAATAGAAACCCACGGCGACCTGTCTTCAAATGCAGCGATGCTTCTGGTAAAACAGTTGAAAAAAAAACCGCGTGATATTGCCGGTGAAATAATATCATCTTTTAATTATGATCCTAAAATTATTATAAAAATTGAAATTGCAGGTCCAGGATTCATAAATTTTTTTTTCGCTCCAGGTTTTATTTCACAGATAATCAAAAACGTTTTATCGGAGAATAAAGATTACGGGAAGTCAAAAAAATATTCCGGTAGAAAAGCGAATGTTGAATTCGTATCCGCAAATCCCACGGGCCCGCTGACTGTTGGGCACGGAAGAAATGCGGTCTTCGGCGATACTGTGGCGAATCTTTTAGAATGGGCTGGATATTCAGTTGATAGAGAATATTATTTTAACAATGCAGGCAGGCAAATGCGCGTGCTCGGCGATTCCGTAAGACTGCGTTATCTTGAATTGCTCGGCGAAAAAATAAACTTTCCCGATGATTATTACCAGGGCGAATATATTAAAGATATTGCAAAAAATATTTTTGATGAGTACGGCAGTCAATATTTATCGGAACCTGCCGAGGGGATATTTAAAGAAAAAGCCGAGAGCCAGATATTCGCCGATATTAAAAAGACTCTGGAAAGATTAAATATTTATCACAAAATTTTTTTCAATGAAAACTCTCTTTATGAGGAAGGAAAAATTGCCGAAACAATAAATACTTTTAAAGAAAAAAATCTTGCATATGAAAAAGATGGCGCTCTTTGGTTAAAGCTTACCGAGCTTGGAAATGAACAGGACAAAGTAATCGTCAAATCCACCGGCGAGCCAACTTACCGGCTGCCCGATATCGCGTATCATATTACAAAGTTTCAGCGCGGCTATGATCTGATGATCGATATTTTTGGTTCTGATCATAACGCGACTTATCCGGATGTCCTCGCCGGATTAAAGGCGCTTGGCTACAATGATGAAAAAATAAAAGTTCTTATACATCAATTTGTAACAATTATGGATAACGGCGAAATAGTAAAAATGTCTACAAGAAAGGCAAACTATATTACTATTGATCAGCTCATCGATGAAGTAGGCAGCGACGTTGTAAGATATTTCTTCAATATGCGCAACATTACTACACACATGAATTTTGATCTCGCGCTTGCCAAAAAACAATCTGATGAAAATCCTGTCTTTTATCTGCAATACGCTCACGCAAGAATTGCGTCTATTCTTAAAATGATAGAAAAAGAAAACTTAAATTATTCCGTTGAAAATTTGGACTTGCTCTCTTCAAACGAAGAACAGCAGCTGCTTAAAAAGCTCCACCAATTTAAAGATGAGGTTTTACTAAGCGCTGAATATTTTGAATCTCATAGAGTTTGTACTTACCTTGAAGAACTTGCCGCAGCTTTTCATAGGTTTTATACTTTCTGCCGGATTATCGGAACTGAAAAAAAATTAGCGGAAGCAAGAGTGGCGCTTGCGTTAGCGACAAAAATAGTAATTAAGAACGGGCTTTCTATATTGGGTGTTAGCGCTCCGGAAAGGATGTAATTTTTAATCTGCTATTGCAGCCGATGCTGCAAAAACTTTGTTCGCTCCAGTTTCTAAAAGTACTTTTCCACATTCTTTTATAGTTGCCCCGGTTGTTATTACATCGTCAACTAAGAGGATATTTTTCCCTGCGATTACTGATTTTCCGCGCATGGAAAATGCGTCTTTAATATTTGCCTCTCGCTCTTCTTTATTCATTGTTGTTTGAGATTGAGTAAATCGTTTCCTTTTTATTATCAAGCTGCCGACTTTTATTCTTAGTTCTTCTCCTATTCCTTTTGCAATGTACAACGATTGATTATAGCCTCTTTCAGCTTTCTTCAAATGATGCAGGGGAACAGGAATGATTACATCGATATCCCAGTCTTTTATTTTTTCCTTTAGTGCCGAGCCTAACTTTTTACCTAAAAATTTTCCAATTACAAATTTCTTATTGTACTTTAATTGATGGATTACTTCCCTCAAGGGCGTATCTTTTTCAAAAATATAGAGCGGGAAAAAATCTGAAATGATAATTTTGTCCGTAAATTTTTTTTGATATTCATATTTGATCCTCTCTTCGTCAACAGTTTTTATTTGCTGCATGCAGTTCATGCAAACAATTTCTTCATTATTGTTTAATTTTAGTTTGCAGGAAGCGCAGAAGCGGGGAAGAAAGAAATCAAAAATGTCTATTAATAAATTCATTTCTATTTTACTAATCCAACTCTTTTATATTGAGCTTTAACTTTTAGCTACAGCATTCCCCATCTTTTCCTGAAGAACCATTCTAATCCGAAAAGAATTATAGCAGAGATAAGCAGAGCCGTGTCTGACCAAAGATAAATTTCGCTTGTTTCAATTTTTTCTTTTGATGATCTCTTATCAAGCTGCTTCAGCATTCCGAAAAGATCATGATAACTTGAATTATAGAAAAACTTCCCGTTGGACTGGTTAGCAAGCAAGTTAAGGAAATCGTAATTCATTCTCGGATTCATCATTTCAATATCAGTCTCGCCCAAATTAAAGCTGCCTTTATCGCTGCCGATCTTTTTTCCGTCAAGCAGAGCATCGCCGCTAAATGAAAAATCTCCCGGATTGTTTGTCCGGAATGTTCCCGTGTATAATCCATTTCCAACAGAATTCAAATTTATTTGTGAATTGCCGCCGCCGCTGATATTGACCTGTACTTCCGCATTCGAAACCGGATTGAAAGTTTGATCATAAACTTGCGCCGTAAAGTCAACGTCTTCTCCCAAGGAATAAACTTTTTTTGATGTCTTAATTGTTACCTGCTTATTCTCTTCTTTTGCGTTAAGCCATTTGACGCTGTTTAAAATAAATCCATCGAATAAGTCGGAATTTTTTGTAGCCATTCCTAATTTCCATCGCCAAATATCTTTCGCTAAAACGGAGATTGATTTTTTTGTCCCAAGCCTGCTTGTTAATATAAACGGTTTATTTATCGGGACGTTATTTGTTTTTATTTGCGCCAGCGTTTCACTTTCCGGCTTTGCTTTGAAATCAATATTTTGTTGATATACCGGAGGCAGATTATCCCATGCATCTAAAATATTATCGGCATTATTTTGAAGCAGCGGATTATTTTCTTCACCCGCCGGAACGTTAGGTTGAACTTCAAGATAATCTGAATTAATATTTTGAAAAGAAAAACCAAGCTCCGACTGAAGTTCTTTTAATCGCTGAAAATCAGTCGTACCTGAAAGCAGAATAAAAAAAGGTTTGTCGTACTGTGAAATTTCGTTGACTACTTTCCTAAATAAATCTTCAGGCGTGCTTTTAGATGGAAAGCCTATAAGAAAAAAAATATTTGTGCTGTCTATGATCTTTGGATTAAAATTTCTTTCGATTATGTGATTCTCCGAAATTTGCGTGTAAGAATTAACGGAAAGATTTTTATCTTCCTTCAAAGTGTTCTTTATAAATGAAAGGTCGGGTGAAGGGCTGCCGGCTAATAATAATATTTTTACTTTATTGCTTAAAACATTTATGTAGAATATTTTTTTGTTGTTCGCGAACGTGAATTCTCCTTTGGTTTCGGATAAAGCGACGGTTAATTTTATTTCGCCGCTCGTCTTTGGAGTGTACGTGAAATTTATGTTTTGCACTCCATCCGGACTGAGAACGATATTCTGCTGTGCGGCTTGCATACCGTTTTCGTACAGTGTTGCTGTAATATTTTTATTCGCGAAGCCCGTATTTGAAATTGTTGCCGCTATCGATGTAGGAGTTTCGGCGTAAATAAAATCATTTGCTAAAACATTTTTTACCCAAACATCATTTCTGGCTGAGGTATCGCCTAGGCCGACAGTATAAATAGGAACGCCAAGCTTTACCGCCTCATTTGTAGGATCATTGCCTTCTGTTATAACACCGTCGCTTACTAAAACTATTGAGGCGATGTTTTTATCATCATAGTTTTTAGAATTAAATATTTTGGAAAAGTTAGTAGTGCCTTCCGAGAAGTTTAATTTTTGCAAGCTGTCATAATTAAGGCTCGAAACCCTTGAGGCGAACGTAAACAACTCGGAATTATTACTTAAATTATTATTCTTCAGATCGGCTATAAAGTTCCTTTCCGTCTCTTCTCTGTTCATGCCATCGTTTATCTGTATGGATCGGGAGTTGTCCACAAAGATTAAATTTACCGGCTCAAGGATTTTTTTCTTTGATAAAGTTAAAACCGGTTCAAAAAAAATAAATAATAAAAGAGACAAAGCAAGCGCCCTTATAAATGCGAGAAATATTTTTTTTGACGGCGCCGTTTGCGGGATTGTATAACGGTAAACATAAAACGAATAACCCGCTAAAAGTATGAGAAATAAAAAAAAGTAAAACGGCGGATGAGAAAAATTAAGGCTGACCTTTTCTAAATTAAACATTAGAAAAATAAATCTCCCTTTATTACTGTAACGGCATTTCCCGAAATGTAAATTTCATTTTTGGTTTTAGAATATGTTACGTTGATCCTGCCGCGCCTGTTAATGAAATCTCCCTGCTCGAACTGCAATGAAATATTATCATCGGCATTTTTCAGCAAGCCAAGCTTTTGAAGCACGAGCATTAGCGGTCCGTTCGCCGAGCCGGTCACAGGGTCTTCGTCTATTCCGTAATAAGGGCCAAAAAATCTTAAGTGCGCAAAGCTTTCTTTATCAATTGTCTCAAGAGTGAATGGGACAGCGGCAGTATAGAGCTTCCCGTTTTCTGCTGCGGCGAGCAATTCTTTATAATTTGGTTTTAAGTTTGATAATGTTTTAATGGATTGAACATGCAAATAAAGATAACCGTTTTCTAAAAGTACGAAAGGGTGACTCTCTTCAAGTTCAGATTTATCAATGCCGAGAGCTTTTATAATTGCAGATGTCCCGCCGGAATAATTGCTGGTTTTCATTACCGGTATCTGCATGAAATATCTTCCGTCTTCCATTTTGCAATCCAAAATACCGGAGCGTGTTTCAAATCTTAATAAGGAATTATTTTTTAGGATATTATTTTCACTTAAGAAATGAAGCGAAGCAATTGTAGCATGTCCGCATAGATCTACTTCCGTAGCTGGCGTAAACCATCTCAATCTGTAATCCGCCTTGTCGGAGTTGCAAAGAAAAGCCGTTTCCGATAAGTTCATCTCTTTTGCTATCGCCTGCATTTCAGCATCGCTTAAACCGTTTCCAAAAGTTACACCAGCCGGGTTTCCTCCAAAAGCTTTATTGGTAAACGCGTCTATCTGAAAAATTTTAATGACTTTTTCCATTTAATAATTCCTCAACTTTCCAGTTTTTCATTTTATTAAAAGTTTCGTAATCGGTTAAATCAAAATGGATAGGGGAGACCGACACGTAATTATTTTTTACCGCAAACTGGTCGATGCCGATTTCTTTATCAACTTCAATCAAATTGCCGGTCAGCCAATAATAATTTTTACCCTGCGGATCTTTTCTCTCTTCATAAATATCATCCCATTTTGATTTGCCCTGCTTTGTCAAAACAATTCCGGAAATATTTTCTTCCGGCATGTCCGGCACATTTACGTTCAGCAATGTTCCTACCGGCAGACCTTTCTCGGCTATTTTTAACGCGAGCAGCTGAGAAATTTTTCCAGCAAACCTGAAATCTTTTGCGGCATGACTCGTTACGGAAACCGCCATCGAAGGTACATCCATTATAGCCGCTTCCCGCGCCGCTGAAACTGTTCCCGAATAAATTATATTTATCGCCGTGTTCGAGCCGTGATTAATTCCCGAAACCACCAGGTCCGGTACTTCCTTCATAATATTTCTAATGCCTATCTTTACGCAGTCGGCGGGAGTGCCGTTTACCGCGTAGCCAAAAAATTTTCCGTCTTTGTATGATTCTGTAACGCGTAAAGGTATCTGCATAGTTATTGCATGACCAACAGCGCTTTGTTCTTTTAAAGGGGCTACTACTGTAACCTCGCCGATTTCTTTTAACGATTGAACGAGAGCATAAATCCCGTTTGATTCTATTCCGTCGTCGTTACAAACCAATATTCGCAATTTATTCGCCTCAAAATTTAGTGTGCCAATATAATATTTACGCCTTACACTCTCAATTGAAATTGGGAGGCAGTATAATTAAATATTGAGTTGCAGATGTTAATCTTTAAAAAGAAGCCCGGCGTATTTAATCACCGGGCTGAATGGAACTTGCAAAAGAGAATTTGCAAATTGTATTTTATAATTGATCTAATTCTTCATAAGCAACTTCACCAAGCTCTGCAATGTCGAGCCCTTCGACTTCCTCGCTTTCCATTACTTTAACCGGTGTAACAAAATTAATCAGCCACAGCATTGCATAAGTGAAAATAAAACAATATGCTCCTACCGCAAATACGGCTGCCGTCTCTTTTAAAAAGAATGACGATCCTCCTCCCGCGAGCAAACCATTGTTTACTACCATCGGATTTACCTGGCTCGTTGCGAACAAGCCGAGCATAATTACGCCCAGTGTTCCGCCTACGCCGTGAACTCCCCAAACATCCAGCGCATCATCCCAATTTAATTTGTTTTTCATGTAAACAGCTAAGTAACACAATGACGACGCCGCAATTCCTATCAAGGCGGCAACAGGCAGAGTTACAAATCCTGCGGCGGGAGTAATTGTAGCCAGCCCCGCTACCGAACCTGTTAACAGCCCCAGCAGCTTTGGCTTTCTGTCTATTATCCATGAAAGAAACAGCCAAGTTATTGCGGCAAACGAAGCCGCTACGTCTGTGTTTAGAAATGCAGCCACTGTTATCGTGTCTACCCTTAATTCGCTTCCCGCATTAAACCCGTACCAGCCGAACCATAACAACCCGGTTCCTAGCGCTACTAACGGCAAGCTGTGCGGACCTCTTTCAAATACTTTTCTTCTGCCGACATATAATACCGATGCAATTGCCGCCATGCCTGCGCTTGCGTGTACAACTATTCCGCCTGCAAAATCAAGTACTCCCCATGATGCTAACAGACCGCCGCCCCATACCATGTGTACCAGCGGGAAGTAAACAAATAAAAGCCATGCGGTTAGGAATAAAAAGTAGGCGGGGAATCTTACCCGGTTGGTAAAAGCGCCTGTTATTAGTGCGGGTGTAATTATTGCGAACATCATTTGATACGCAACAAAAACATAAAGCGGTATTTGATGGTTTCCGGTAAATATTGAATTTAAGCTTGTGCCGGATAGAAATGCCATGTTAAGGTTTCCAATTATTCCTCCCTGTCCGCCGCTGAAGCATAGCGAGTAACCGCAAATAAACCATATCACCGTGGTCCACCCGAGCGAGACAAAGCTTTGGATCATAATTGCTAATACGTTTTTTCTTCCTACAAGTCCACCGTAGAAGAACGCCAAACCCGGCGTCATCAACATTACGAGACTCGCGGCAATAAGCATAAAACCGGTACTTCCTGTATCGTACATAAATTTCTCCATTAATATTTATAAATAATTGTTTGTTAAAACCAGGTACCAATCTCTACAGCCTTTATGATGACGTAACCTGGTGTATCCACTTTGATATTTTTAATGAGATTGTTGTTACTTGTCTGATTTTATTTATTTGGATGAGCTCCCTTTTGAGGCTGTAAATTTCGGTTCTGTGTGCTAAGGATAGAAGCATGGGTGCCGTTTTCATCTTCTTAGCTGCCTGTAATAGCCAGGTGAATTCCATAATTCAAAGCTTAGATTTCTATGTAAGAATTCAATACGCAAATAATAATATGAAAAATTAAATTTCATTATTATGATGCTTTTGAATTATTATTATTTGAAGTAGAGATTCTCTAACGGCGTGAAGTAAGATGTGAACTGACTTTTTGTTTCTCATAAAGAAACTTCAGAATAAACTCTGTAAGCTAAATCTATTGAATAATTTTCAATAACTACGCATGAAAAATATGTAATTCAATCATGCCAGCCAAATAAAATAGCTGATAATTATGTATATAATATATGCTCGGCTGTTTAATGATTTTTCCCGGAATTATGGTCCAATTCTTTAGTAACAATTCTAATATATCCCGTATTACTAATTTTACATCTTCACTATTTTATTTTTAAATATTCATCTTAAATAACGTTCTGCTATTTACTTTAAGCTCAACACGTGCTATTATTATACGGGTGAAAGAAAATTATTTCGGAGGGTATATGAGATCATTTCTAATTAAACAGTCCGGCAGCAGAACTACAGTCTACTATAAGTTTTTACCATACACAATAAAATTTATCTTTTCAAAAATGAAATGGATATTATCGTTTATTTTTCCTGCTATCATTATAATATCTTTTTATTCATGTGGGCTTGAAGATACTAACGGTGTGAATAAGCAAAAAATGGCCACTGTAAGTAAAGTTTATATAATGGATATAGATGGCACTAACTTAAAATTTTTAGCTTACGGTAACAAACCCCAATTTTCTCCGGATGGAAGCAAAATATATTTTGGAAACCTTAATATAATAAACATTGATGGGAGCGGATTGAAGCAGCTTGTTCCTCAGAGCGTTATTTCGCAGTACCAATCCGTCTGGGATTATACTATATCGAACGACGGTAAAAAAATTGTTTTTAGTACTTTTGATGCGCTATATATAATGAACCTTGATGGAAGCGGTTTGTTAAAACTAATTGCTGCGAGTGGCAGCAATTTTTATGCGAACGAAAGTTTTTCGCCGACCGATTCGGTAATAGTATTTGAAGATGATTTTAGCGTTGGATCTATTAACTCAGACGGCACAAATAATAAAACACTTGTAAGTAGTGATAGTGCACATCAATGCTATAATCCTGTATATACTTCAAACGGTAAAGACGTTTTATTTATAAACAGAGACTATTATAATGATTATTCTATCTTAGATTATATCCTAAAGACCGGCGAAATCGGATTAGTATTTTCCGGGCAGCCAACAAATGGTATGGAAGTTACTCATTATGGGTTTGTTATCTTCTCTGCAAATAATAATATTCAAAAATTCGATTTAGCAACTTACAAGGATGTTATTCTAACTGAAGGCTATGAAGAAACCTTTTCTAAAGAATGGAACAAAATCATTTATCTGAAACCAAATGATGCGCAAAGAGCAATTTATATTTACGACTTAAGTACCGGAACTATATCTACAATAAACACTGGCTTAACTTGGGGAGGTCTCAATTCTCCAAAGTTATCGCCCGACGGGAATCATATACTTTTTCAGGTTGATTCGACATATCTCACCTCAGTTTTTAATTAATAATGAAAATTTAATTTTTGATATAAAGTATATTTTATGCAAAATAGTAATCTGCTGTTTGTTTTGCTTTTCATTTTATCCTTTCAATTATTCTCGCAAAAAAAGATTGAGCCTGTCTTTGCCATAAGCCACGTTGGCGATACCGTCACAGTAGCAGGTAGTGCTAACAAAATAATCGATCCGGGAAATGGTGCAATCACCGTTTTTATGGGTAAAGAACCTTTCTGGAATTTTTGTGCTGTTATCCTTGTACCGGATACTGTTGATGTTAATTATTTGAATGATTCTCTATGTGATCACTCGCTTGAAATTACCGGCGTGATAGAAGAATATAAAGGTACTCCGACAATTATAGTGAGATCAATGGAGCAATTAAAATTTATTCCAATGCCAAAACTATTTGTGCCTCCATTTTCGAGCGAACCTCGACTACGTTGAATGCAACTTGAAATAATTAGATACTTTTTTCAATAAACAATCCTAATCCGTCATCAACTTAATTTTTCTAAATCTCCGGAGTTGCTGCTTTAGGCTTCGAAGGCTGTCCCAAGCTTAAGCAGTCCATTTTTTACTAAAATACTCTAAACTCTGTGTCACTTATTCCTTACAGAGCATTTTCCTTTTGATTTTTGTTATTTATCGACTGTGTTTTATCATTTATCACATTCACTTTCATATTAATCTCCGCTGCGATGCCGTCAATCACCTGCACTCTGTCATTTTGTTCCGAAGAGCCGGCATTTTTTTAAGATCCGCTGTTATTTTTTAAAGATCACCTTTCATTTATCTCCAGTTAGTTATCATTTATCACAGACAGCCTCACATTAATCTCCGGCACGATGCCATTTATCTCCGGTGAGTTGTCATTTTTTAAAGAACATCTATCGTCTTTTAAAGACAGCCTTTCATTTATTTTTCCCTCATGCCGTCTCCTAAATAACTGCATCGATTTATTAGAGTACAACTTTAAAAAATTTAATAACTTACTTTGTTTTTAGCCTTCACTAAAAAACTTTTCGTTTATCATGAAGTATATTTCATCGCCGCAGCATCAGTTGACACGTACAAATAAATAAAGGCAGCTTTCCCTGGAAGATATTTCATCTGTTATGAAATCTTTTTCGTTTCCCAACTAACGTCTTCCGCAGTTCATCTTCCATTTTTCTATTATTATGATAACCTTTTCCTAAGTTATCTTTCTTAAGTACGAAGATATTTTAAAAAAATATTTTATTTGGCTTTATATACAAAAAAAATAAAGAAATATTCAGTAAAACATAAAACATATTTTACATTAGCTTGATTCTAATTTTATTGACGAATAATTTTATATTGTAAAAATTTTCACATCGTAAAAAGGAATTGGGTAAAATAAATTATGAGTCTTAGTCAAATAGCAAGATCGATTAGTGCCTCTCCAACTCTTAAGCTGAATGAAAAAGCCGCTCTTTTAAGGCAGAAGGGCGAACCTGTAATTCATCTCGGCGGAGGAGAACCACAAAGCAAAGTTCCGATGGATGCCATACTCGCAACGTCTGCGCATCTTAATACCGGCGAAGTTAGATATGCGCCAGCGGATGGAATTCCCGCACTTAAACAATCAATTATCAGATACACGGAAGAATTTTATAACCGTAAGGTAGCTCCTGAAAATGTTATCGCTTCCGGCGGGGCAAAACAGGCGATTATGGTTGCCATGCAGGCTACCCTTAATCCGCAGGAAGAAATACTTTATCCAGCGCCATACTGGGTAAGCTACCCGGAAATGGCAAAGCTTTGCGGCGCTGTCGGTGTTCCGGTTTATGCCGAAGACGGAAGCTTTCATCCGACCGTAAAAGATTTTGAACAGCGCGTTGGATCTTATACGAAAGCGGTTATTATCAACAGTCCGAACAATCCTTCCGGCGTAATGTACTCGGAAGAATTTATTTCAGACATAGTCCGCTTCTGCGAGAAGAAAGATTTATATCTTATCATGGATGACATTTATCATCGTTTAATTTTTGACGGAAGGAAAACTATAAACTGCTACAATTATGCAAATGATCTTTCCGAGAGTTCAAAGATTATTTTGATTAACGGAGTGTCAAAGCAGTACGCGATGACCGGCTTTAGAATCGGCTGGGCTGTCGGAAATAAAAAAGTAATCGAAGCGATGTCGAATATCCAAGGACATCAAACTTCCGGTCCGTCTGTGCTGCTTCAAAAGGCTGCTGTCGGCGCTTTGAATGGAATTCAAACCGGAGTCGAAAGCCTTAGACTTACTCTTGAGAACAACCGCAATATTATGATGGACCTGCTTAATTCATTTGAAGGAGTTAAGGTTACTAAACCGGACGGGACTTTTTATTGCTTTGCGGACTTCAGCAACTATGAAAAAAATTCCAACAAGCTTTCGGCGCTTTTGATTGATAAAGTTATGGTTCTTACCGTTCCCGGCGCTGAGTTCGGTATGGAAGGCTTCTTACGCCTGAGTTACTGCGGTGGAATCAAAGACATCACCGAAGGAATTGAAAGAATAAAATGGGCGCTCGATCCCAATTCACCGAATGAATTATATATCGGCGACCGTAAGTTAGTGAGGGATTGGGCATGAGTAAATATCTTGAGTTCAATACACCGGCGCTAAAAGAAGCTAAAGAATTTGCTTCGGATTTCGGATTAATTAATCACGGGCTTAATCACTTAAGCCGTGTTTACTGGAACCTGCCTGAATCTTCTTTGTATGAAGAAAGTATTTTCCGCAATGAAGCTCATCTCGCAAGCGAAGGTCCGTTGATTGCGATGACAGGAAAACATACTGCGCGTTCTGCCGCGGATAAGTTTATTGTCAAAGAAGAATCAACAGAAGAAAATATTTGGTGGGGAGTTAATAACCGTCCTTACAGTCTTGAAAAATTTAATGCGTTAATGACTCGCCTTGAAGCCTACGCGCAAGGTGAAGAACTTTTCGTGCAGGATTGTTATGTCGGCGCTGATCCCGATTACCGTATGCCTATCAGAATTATTACCGAAAAAGCCTGGCACAGCTTGTTTGCAAGAAACATGTTCATTACAACAAATAACCGTGATGAATTAAAAAAGTTTATCCCGGATTTCACTGTTATCACCGTCCCGGGATTTAAAGTTGATCCAAAAATTGACGGTACCAGAACGGAAACGGGAATTATTCTTAACTTCGCTTCAAGGACTGCAATTATTGCAAACTCACTTTACGCGGGCGAAATTAAGAAATCTGTTTTTACCGTTCTTAATTTTCTTTTGACATTTAGAGATGTTCTTCCAATGCATTGTTCGGCAAACGTTGGTAAAGAGGGCGATGTCGCTATCTTTTTCGGATTAAGCGGCACAGGTAAAACCACATTATCAGCCGATCCGAAAAGAAAATTAATCGGCGACGATGAGCACGGCTGGAGCAAGAACGGCGTTTTCAATTTTGAAGACGGATGCTACGCAAAAGTTATAAGACTTTCAGCCGAAAGCGAGCCGGAAATTTATGCGACGACAAAACGCTTCGGGACTATTCTGGAAAATGTTGTTTACGATCCTATCACCAGGAAGATTGATCTGAACGACGACAGCGTTACCGAAAATACCCGTGCGTCATATCCGTTAAGCTTTATCCCTAATGTTGTGCCCGAAGGTTATGTAAATTCTCAGCCGAAGAATATTATATTTCTTACTTGCGATGCCTCCGGTGTTATGCCTCCTATATCAAGATTAAATCCCGATCAAGCGCAGTATCATTTTATCAGCGGCTATACTTCAAAAATTGCGGGAACCGAAGTAGGGCTGGGAATAGAGCCGCAAATTACATTCAGCGCGTGCTTCGGCGCGCCGTTCATGGTTCGCCATCCTTTTGAGTACGCAAAGATGCTTAAAGAAAGAATGGTTAAGTACAACGTTAAATGCTGGCTTGTAAACACTGGCTGGGTCGGCGGAAGATTTGGTGTTGGAAAAAGAATAAGCATAAGACACACGCGGAATCTTCTTAACGCCGCGCTTGAAGGCAAGCTTGACAAAGTGGAATATCAAAAAGATAAATTATTCGGATTTGAAATTCCTACAACGTGTCCTGATGTCCCGGAAGATGTTCTTGATCCGTCAAGATCATGGGGCAATAAAGACGAATACTGGAAAAAGTATGATGCTCTTGCCGCAAGATTTATTGAGAACTTTAAATTGTTCCAGAATGGCGTTTCTCATGAAGTCTTGAATGCAGGTCCAAAGCGCCTTTCGCGAATTATGTAGTGCTTCCTTTTAGTTATTAAGCCGGGATCTTACTGTGTTTCAAATAAAGATCCCGGCGTTTCTATTTTTAAATGCTCCGGTATATATGAATTTTCGTTAGTTTAGTTTTTTTATTGCAAGCCTAATTAACCATCTTTTTAATATTGAAAACATTTAAGAACGAATAAATATTTCATGAGGGAATTTTTACTTAATTACCGGTAAATTATTAATTCATAATGTTGAAGAAGTTAATTTATAATTATTAAAAGGAACCTTAAAAACTATATTAAAACAATTTTCCTTTTTCGAGTATTTTTTACTTGTGGATAAATTAGAAACAACTATTTTGGGTTCCACCCGCTAAAAAAAGTTGAACGTGTCATCGCTACACGAAGATTTTTCTATTTGCGAAATAATTTCACATCTCACTACCGCTTTAATTAAAATAAACCTTAGGATATTTAATTTTTTAACTAAAAGACCACTTGATTTTTCATGGCACTTAAAATGATTAAATAATTTCAGCATTTAGATTTGAATCATTATTCTAATTAACTGCGAGTTCGTCTATATAGTTCTTAATTAGCGGCAATTTAGTTTTAATATTTAGCGGATAAATATTTAACAAAATTGTATTCAAAGAGTTTACGACCCACAACGGAATGTATTTGCTTTGCAAATACACCTTATCTAAAACCAAACCTATATGCTGGATGAAAAAATGGAGTTATACCTCCCGGAGAAACCCGGGAGGTATTTTTTTATAATCCGGAAAGCTCTATCTTTTTTACGTCTTCTAATGTTATCGTAGTAAGATGCTCAATACTTGGGTCGGCAATGGTCAGTATTCTTTCTTCCTGGTTGCTGATGGCTTTAAATAAAATATTTCTAACCGTCCTTGCATTGCCGAAGTTTTTATCTCTTTTATTATAAAGATCAGTAAAAATTTCGAGCAAAAGCTGCCAGGCTCCTTCGTCTAATTTATAGCCGTTCTTATTCGAAATATCTAAACCAATTTCAACCATCTGCCGCGGAGAATAGTCATCAAAAATAAATGTGTTTGTAAATCTTGATTGTACTCCTGGATTTGATTCCAGAAATTCTTTCATCTCATTTGTGTAGCCTGCTACTATAACTATAAATTTTTCTTCCTCATTTTCAATTCGCTTTAGTAATGTGTCAATTGCTTCCTGACCAAAATCCGATCCTCCTCTTGCCAGAGTATAAGCTTCATCGATGAATAAAGTGCCGCCCGCAGCCTTTCTTATTACTTCTTCGGTCTTTGCCGCGGTCTGCCCTTGATAGCCTGCGACTAACCCGGAACGGTCAACTTCAATTAAATGTCCTTTTTCTAATATTCCCATCTCCTTATATATTTTGCTTAGTAGGCGTGCTACGGTAGTTTTCCCTGTGCCTGGATTTCCCATAAACACAGCGTTAAGATTTTTCGGGATCACTTTTAGCCCGCGCTGCTTTCTTAGCTTGGCGACTTTTAAACTGCTTACTAACTTGTCGACGGATTTCTTCACCGACTCTAATCCGGTAAGCTCATTCAATTCTTTTAAATATTTGCTCAGCTGTTCCGGGTCGCCTTCAATTTTAAATGCTTCTTTTTCTTTCGCGTGTGTAATAACGTCTTTAAGGTCGTCAAGCAGAATATATTTTAATACTTCCTGATGGCGTTCTTCCGGCGGAATATCGGCAACGCGCAGCAGTTGTTTTTTTAACGCTCTCTCGATCAAATCGCGCACTAATCTTCCGTTGCCGAAAGTTTTATCTCTGTTCCTGTAAACAGAATTGAAATATTTTCTCAACGGTTCCTTGGCGTCTTCTTCAAGTAAAAGACCTTTGCTATCAAGTATCTTTTGTGCTATCTGCATTAATTCTTCAGGCGTGTAATCATCAAAAGTAAATTTTTTAGTGAACCTTGATTGCAGACCGGGATTGCTGTTTAAGAATTCATTCATCTCGCCGGTATAGCCTGCGGCGATTACAATAAATTTTCCCCTGTCGTCTTCCATCCTTTTCAAAAGAGTGTCGATTGCTTCTTTGCCGAAATCAGAACCGCCGTCGCCTTTCTTTGCTAATGTGTACGCTTCATCGATAAATAAAGTCCCGCCGATTGCTTTGTCAATTGCCTCGCGTGTCTTCTCAGCGGTTTGCCCGACAAAGCTTGCGACCAATCCCTGCCTGTCGACTTCTACAAGATGACCTTTCGGCAGTATTCCTAACGCCGAATAAATTTCCCCAAACAATCTTGCCACGGTTGTCTTGCCGGTTCCCGGGTTGCCTAAGAATATTAAATGCGAAGAAAATTTATCGTGTACATTTTCGCCCTGCTCGGTATAGAACCGCGCAAGCTTTATGATCTCGTTTATTTCCTTCTTCACGCTTTCAAGCCCGGTAAGATTATTTAACTTTTCCATTGCCTTAGCCAGGGCTTCTTCATCTATGCTTATCTTTACTTCTTTTGAAATGGAACTGCCGATGATCGCAAGAATATCTTCGGGACAAATTGTAACCATAACTTCTTTGGTCCTGTTTTGAACAGGTATTTTTAATACGCGCTTGCTTAAATGAATCTTGGCATCGTTAAAATAGTTTCTTGCGAGCCGGGCGTTGCCGAATGATTTATCGCGCTTCCTGTAAAGATTAGTAAACTCTTTTTTTAACAATTCGATTGCGTCTGGTTTAATAATATATTCTTCCTTTGACGCGAACAAGCTGAATATTTGTACTAACTCATCGGGCGAATAATCTTCAAAATTAAAAGTATGCACGAAGCGCGATTTCAGCCCCGGGTTTGAATTAATAAACGCGTTCATTTCTTCAGGGTAACCTGCAACTATCACTGCGAAGTCGCTTGCGGATTCTTCCATCCTTTTTATTATTACATCAATCGCTTCCTGTCCGAAGTCCTGGTTGTTGCCCTGTTTCTTTAATGCGTAAGCCTCATCAATAAATAATAAACCGCCTACAGCTTCGTTAATAACCTTATCTGTCTTCTGAGCCGTCTCGCCAATGTATTGCCCTACAAGCCCTGCGCGGTCAACTTCTATTACGTGTCCGTTTTTTAAAAGCCCCATCGCCTGGAATATTTTACCAAGCAGTCTTGCGATTGTTGTTTTACCTGTGCCCGGATTTCCTAGGAATACACTGTGGACCGAAAAATTCTCCTGCGTTTTTAATCCTAACTTTTTCCTTTCGTTAATATAATTTAGGTAATCAACGAAGTCATTCATCGATTGCTTAACGCCTTCGAGTCCTACAAAATTATCAAGCTCGCCCAATAATTCTTCAAGCGATTTTGTTTCCGGCTGCTTTAATGACGATTCCATTACATCGGTCGGCTGTTTCGTTGAAGGCTTTTCAGCCTCGCGCGATTTTGCTAATCCCGCTTCCGTCTGCTCAAAGTTGAAAACTTCCGAATCACCGATTAAAAACCATCTCGTACAGATCAAATAATTGTCTAAAAAAATATCTACTTTACCTTGACCTGCGTTCCAGAAGCCCGGCATTTCAGCGCCCCAGCTTTGTATAAACTCTACAACCTTCCAATCTTTTTCAATGCCCATTTTAAAATCATGTCTGCCTACTTCCACATTGTTTAGATACCAAACCGCCGTTCCGTCGAATTCCATTTTACGGTTATTGTAGAAAGGATTATCAATTACTACCTCGATCCCTATGTATCTAATTGTCTCTTCACAAAGTTGAAGAAGGTAGGATCTTTTTCCCGCGCGGAGATTTTCTGTAAGATCGAAAACCTTTGCCTGGTAAACATGAAAGAATTTATTTTCATAAGCCAAGAAATCCGTTCTGGCTTCTTGAATTGATGAGATCAGTTCCTCATGCGAAGGCAGAATTTTATCTTCATGTGCTTCACTCTCTTCTTCCGGCTTGTAATGAATAATTTGTTCGTAGAGTGTGTTAAAGCGTGGATCATCTTTAAAATCCTCTTTAATTGATGCGGCTTTTTCATAAGCCATTCGTGTTTGAAATATTCCGGTCAGCGATTCAAGCTCGATTAAATGTGCCTTGTAAAAATCTTTGCTGAAGGAAGGAGTGTCTAAAATATTTCTTGCAGCCCATAATGAAAACCAGAACTCTTTTTGTTTAAGCGCTTCTTCCGCTTCCGGCAGTAATGATCTTTTCTTACTAAATATGCCGTTGAAAAAATTCTCTTCATACCCAAGCGCTTTCTTAAACCACTCGCGCACTTGAGATAATTTTTGGTTTGAGCCTTTGTCGATTGCTATCGCTTTTTCAATTTCTTCCAGCCCCTCAAAGAATCTTCCAAGCCCGCCAAGCGCACGCGCCTTATTTAAATGTGCCCACGTCAGCAGATCAGGCTTTTTTGATATTGCCCAATCAAGATCGGAAATTGCTCCTTCAAATATTCCCATCCGCATTAACAAAAAGCCGCGGTATAAACGCGAGTTTACGTCATTCTCTGAAACCTGTACGGCTAAGTTGGCAAGCTCTAATGCCTGCGCGGGGTAACCGTTCTCAAGCATCGCCCACGCGAGACACGAAGCGGCGTTGTAATCATATTGTCTTTCGTCGTAAACAGTCTTTGCCGCCACAAGTGCCATCCTGTAGCGCCCTTGCTGCAGATGTTCATATGCTTCTTGAAGTAGTTCGTCTAATTCTTCGGAAGTCAATTGAGAATATTTCCTGGATTATTTCTTTAAAATTTCTTTTAGCCGTATGTAATATAGCAAAATATAAGAAAGTTTTTAAAAGCTGTATCTAAATTTTAATAAGGGAAAATTCTTTTCGTGTGAATAAAAATTCCGTAACCTAACTTTTACATCAAGCCACGGAATTTTTTCTTATAGGAGGGCATCAATTTAATTATTATCGGGGTTTCTTCTGTTCATCATCCTTTGCTGCATCTCTGCTCTTCGCTCCGCCTGCATTTTCTCGAACTTTACACGCTGGTCGTCTGTTAAAACTTTTTCTATATCTGTATTAGCGTCCTTCATTATTTGCATCATTGCTTCGCGCCTGTCCGGACCGGATTCGTCAAGGCTTTGTGCTTTATTCATCGCGTTTGTTAATATTGAATCAACTGCTGTTGCCTGGCTGTCTGATAAAGCAAGGCTGTCTTTTAATTGAGCTACTCTGTCCTGGACTGAAAAACGGCGGTGTTGCTGGGCGTTTGCTGCCGTTAATAACGTAATAGCAATTATTACGGTAAGAAATAGAACCTTCATTTGCCGCAATCCTTTCATTTTATTATTGTTTAATAATTTTGTGGGTTAGACATGAAGCGCGTAGCTGCGGTTTAAAAAAATAAAAAGCCGCCCATTATCCGAGCGGCTGTTATGTTGATTAGAAATATTTTTTTATAAGCTAAATAGCCATCCGGCGGTGATCATTACAAAATCGCTTTTAGTACCGGGTGAGCCCGGCAGCGTCTGGAAATCGTAATTAAGAAATACATATCTTATGTCAGCCGTAAGTATTGAACTGCCGAAAGGAATTTCAACCCCTGCTCCAAAATGCCACCCGACTTTCTGTTCCGTCTGATCCATTATTCCCAGGTTATGTAGTTCCTGCGAATAAGTTATTGATGTATTATACCAGCCTAAACCAACCGCTCCGTAAACAATCGGGATAGGGAAGAACAACCCGGTTACCATTACAGGCCAGCTTGTAACCTTTGCGCTCCCGCTGCCGTATTCTTCCTGCCTGTAATCTATTGAACCTTCAACGCTGATCGAAGGCGACAGCCCCATTCGAAACGCACCGCCCGCAAATAGCTTAGCGTTATCGGCATCTGCTGCTTTGTTCCACCCAAGCTGCGGACCTAAATACATCCCCTGCGCCTTTACTAATAAGGGGACAGCTAATACTATCGCCATTATTAGAATTGATTTCCTGCGCATAACGTTTCTCCTTAGATTATTTTTTGTTGAGGAGAAATAAATATTTTCTGATTATAAATTTTGTGATTGCCTAAACAATTATACACCCTGGCTTAGGTAGAAATATTTGTACTAAAATTAAAATATTATTGCATCTTAATACAATAAATATTAATATCTATACGAATCTTTTTATTATTTATTAACAAAATCTAAAACGGAGGTTCAAATGGGCACTATTCCTAAATTCCACTGCACTTATTCCGAGCTGTTAACTGTTTCCGGTACTCTTCTTAACAATGCAAAAGACAATAAAACTATTATTGTCCAAAAAAGACCTAAGCGCGCCGACCCTTATTTCTCGAATCTTGAAACAAGAATCCATAACGCCATCGAAAAATATTTCGGCTTGGACAGCGCTAAAGATTTACGCGCTGCTACTATTTCTCTTTACTCTATTATGAACCCTGCTAAAACGGACCTTTCTGAATTTAATACTGACATTGCCGTTGATTATAAAAATGATAAAGTAAAGCTTGGAGAAATCTTAAACACTCTTGGCTTTAAAAAATATTATACTTCGGCTACGCATGACAACCAGCAGGATATGATCAGCCTTCTCGGACAGTTTAATAAAAACATGACCCCTCAGCTTGAAGCCGAGATTGTTGATAAGGGCATGAGTCCTGATTTGATTACCCGCATTAAAGGCTATTCCGGTACTTTAATGAATGCCGACCTTGTTCAAGAAACCGCTAAAGGCAAACGCCCTGAAATTACAGACGAAGCCGTTACTGAATTCAACGGTATATACGATGAGATAATCGGTATATGCGAAGAAGGTCAAAACATTTTTAAAGACAATGAAGTAAAGAAAAACTTGTTTGTCTTTTCCAAAATCTTAGCCGCCTTAAGAGGAAGCAATCACGGCGGAAACGGCGGCGGTCAGACCCCGCCTCCTCCTACAGCGTAGTCTGATAAATTAAACTTTTCTTCACCTTTGCTAACCGTATCATATCAGATGTGCCTTGAAAGCCAGCCTCTCCCGCAAAGGGAGAGGCTTTTTATTCGTACCGCTCTTCACCCTCGACTAATTATTCTGTGTCTTCTGCATATTTGTATATATAAATTAATTTAACTCGTTGTGTGAATTAAAAACAATATAATAAAAACTGTTGAAACAGTTTCTAAAATCGACTTTGAAGTTTCATTAACCCACGGATTAAGGAGACTGTGTTAAAATTAAGTTTGACATTCGAGTCTCCATCATTCTGAGTTTCTTAAGGTCCATTGATTCAGTAATTTTCCCTAAAACTAAAAACTGCCATTTTTGTTATACAGTTTCCCAAG
>Ga0187812_1000034_pt1 | contig 52109 bp, 37 predicted proteins | sample NC_S_2_FD_130582 | JGI IMG/M metagenome (GOLD analysis project Ga0187812, IMG submission 130582) | Wetland sediment microbial communities from Neuse River Estuary, North Carolina, USA - ASW-S_2 | ecosystem: Environmental > Aquatic > Freshwater > Wetlands > Sediment | place: USA: North Carolina...
ATATACATCGACGATAACCGAAAGCGGCATTTATAATATTGCATCAGGCGGAGAATTATATTGTACAGACGGATCGGTTTTAGGGACGTATAACTTCACCGGAACAATAAGCGGTGCAGGGATGCTTAGGCTATCATGTACGACAGCTAATATAAACGGCACCTATAATATTACAGGTACAACAAGAATATCTTCCGGAACCGTAAATTTTGATCCAACTACAACTGTTACAAGCATCGGCTCACTCTTAGCCGATGGAGGAACGTTAAATCTTCCATCCGGGCTAACGATAAATGGATTAGGCAACTTGTTGACGATACAATTTGCAACGATAAATTTTAATACTGGTCATAGTTTCTCAGTTGATTCTTTGACAGTATACGGCGGGGATTTTGCAGGAAGCGATACAGTAACAGTTACAAATATATTTACAAGTAAAGGCGGCGGTCTGTATGGTACTGCCGCGGTTATTTTGGGACCCGCATGTGTCCTCAATATGTCAACAAACCCATTAGCAATAAATTCCTCACTCATAAATAATGGAACAATAAATTGGACTTCTGACAATTTCAGCGGCACTGGCACGTTAATAAATAACGGAACAATCAACGCCAGCACTTCAGTATTATGCACATCAAATTTCAACAACTCAGGTTTAGGAAAAGTAAATATTGCCGGCAATACTTATTTCCAGGGAGGTACTTCCAATTCCGGTATTATAAATTTAAATAGCGGAACTCTTACAATAGCACCATTAAGTTCATCATATACAATTGGGGGGACAATTAACGCTACTTCCGGCACTACTCTATATCTCGGCGGGACATTAACTGTAAATTCTACTATCACTACAGCCGGTACATTATCTTTAAGCGGAACTTTAGATTTCCATGACACCTTAAATAATTCCGGAACAACTACGATTACAGGCGGAACAATTAATTTCAATAACGATATGACTCTTACCAGCATAGGCAATATTAATTCCACCGGAGGTAATACTTACTTTAAAAGCGGTTTAATTATTAATGGTATTGGAGCTAATGTTGGCATTGCAGGTACAGTGGACTTTAGTTCCGGACATATTATTCCTCTTCAAAATTTGACTTTAACTAATACATTATCCGGATCAGACAGCATTACAATAAGCGGAAATTTTGTTACCGACGGCTATCTTCAAGGTCCGGGGAAAAGAACTATTCTTGCCGGTGGAACAGGTACGCTTTGGGATAATGCATGGATATTCAGCAGTACAATTCTTTATAATTACGGTACGCTTACCTGGCAGGAGAAAGACTTAAAAAATAACGGGACAATTGATAACAGAAATATTTTCAACATTACTTCTAATACAACTTCAACAAGTTATGTTACTATTCTGAATAACGGAATAATTAATAGGACTACAAATTCAACACCGGTTTATTTCAGTAATCCACTTACAAACAACGGAACTCTAAACATTAACTCCGGCACTGTTTATGTCTCAAGTAATTCCACTAATCCTGGGACGATAAATATTGCTTCCGGTTCTACATTGGCTTTATATTCAAGCAACTATACTCCAACCGGAATAATCAATGTTTCATCGGGCGGATTTTTATCCGGCAGCTATCAACTAAATTTTAATGGGACACAGCTTAATAATGACGGTACCATTTCCGCCGCAACTTTACAATTTGGCGCTGCTACTACTTTATCAGGCGTCGGATCAATTTCTTCCAATGTAATTGTAATAAACACCGGGCATTTAACACTCGGAAGCGATCATCAACTAAATGCACTTACAATTAACTCAAGCGGAACAGCGGATATTTCTACCCATACTTTGCATCTAAATGGAAGCGGACTTCCTTTAACTAACAATGGAACTTTTACGACAACTAACGGAACTGTTGAATATAACGGATCAGCAGCACAAACGGCGGCTTCAACAAATATTAGCTATCACAATCTCACAATTAATAATTCCTTAGGAGTTTCCTTAGGCTCGATTGTAACTGTTAACGGAATTTTAAATTTGCTGAAAGGTACTTTTACCAACAGCAGTTATTTAACGATGGGAAATGGTTCAACTATTTCACGAACAAGCGGAGCTCTGTCAGCAGCGCCTAATTTTGGAACAACAGTTAATTTAATTTATTCAGAAAATGGTTCGGCGATAACAACCGGTCTCGAAGTGCCTGCATCGGCTTCCGTTCTTAATAATCTTACAATAAATAATTCCGCGGGTTTGATCTTAAGCAGCAATATAACAGCAAATGGAATTGTTACTCTGCAAAATGGGAATATCATTACCGGCGCAAGTAATATTTTATATCTTAATTCAACGGCTTCATTAGCCGGGGAGACTAACGGCAGATATGTAAATGGGAAATTAATTATTACTGAAAATGTCGGTAAATCAAACTCTAACTTTGGAGGAACCGGAGTCAGCCTTGCGGCTGGAACGGATGATTTGGGGAAAGTCATTGTGACAAGAATTTCCGGAAGCGCCGGTAATGTTACTACCGGTTCCATTTCATCGATTAACCGAAAGTGGATTATTACTTCGGATAATCCGCCGACATCAGGCAGAACATTAAATTTATACTGGACGAGCGACGATGACAACGGAAAAAATTTAACAAATGTTCAGCCATGGCAAAGCTCTGATGCCGGAACTACATGGAATACAATCGGAACACTGCAAAATGCAAGCTTGACCAGATCAGTTTCTTTCAACACTGCAACTTTCTCAGAATATACGGTTTCAGATCCTTCCATAAATGTTAATCTTAAAGTATTTCTGCAAGGGCCGTATAACGGTGCCGGCGCAATGACGACAACTTTAAATAGCAATAAGCTGCTTCCTTTAACTTCTGATACAGCTTATTCATCATCAGCATACGGATACACGCCAAGCACTGTCGCTAGTATTCCAAACAGTAATATAGTTGATTGGATTCTTGTTGAATTAAGAACCGGAACAGCAGCGTCAACCAAAGCTGCTTCACGTGCAGGCTTTTTAAAGAATGACGGAACGATTGTAGATGTTGATGGAACAAGTCCATTAAACTTCAGCGGAATATTTTCCGGCAGCTATTATATAGTTGTCAGACATAGAAACCATCTTGCAATTATGAGTGCTTCAGCAGTGGCTCTCAGCTCTTCAAGCAGTCTTTATGATTTTTCTTCTTCACAATCACAAGCTTATGGAACAAATCCAATGTCATCTTTAGCCGGGGGAATATTCGGAATGTATGCTGGGGATGTTAACGGTGATGGTGTTGTCAAATACAATCTAGGAGGAAATGACAGAGCATTAATCTATACAAGAATTGGTGGAGGAAGTATAAACGGCAGCAAAAGCGGTTACTATAATGAAGATATCAATCTCGACGGTGTGGTAAAATATAATTTAGGCAGCAATGACAGAGCGATTATTTATCAGAACATAGGAGGAAGCAGCATTAACTCAACTATTTTATCGCAGGTGCCTAAATGATTTTAAGTTTTTTAATCTATTTCACTAAAATTATATTAAAAATTAAGGAGCAGAAATGTTAAGAAAAATCTTTACAAGAATATTTTTAATACTTGTTATTTTCACCAGTATGTTCAAGGCTCAAACACTGCAGGCAGGAATTTCAATCAGCGGAAACAGCCTGATAGTTAGCGCAATGCCTAATAGCGACATAAGCGCCAATATGTCGGGATTAAACGTTACAATTATTTGGTCTAATACATACGGCAGTTCAATATTGGGGGCAATTAGTTCTTCTTATGGAGCAATAGTGCAGCAAGGATCAGTAGGTTCATCCGGCGCTAATTTCTATGCGGATTTTGGATTTGCCGGATCTGTTTATGCTATCAACTGGGCAAACGGTTCGACGAATGAATTATTTAGAATTGCAATAAATCAGACAGGCAGCGGGACAGGAACATTTGCGCTTACCAACAGTGCAGGAGGAGGCTGGTATTTTGAAGTAGGCGGAAGTGATTATACAAATTATTCAACACCATTTTACGCTAGCTCTGTTTCTAATGCACCGCTTCCAGTAGAACTTACTTCGTTCAGCGCAAATACTATTTCAAATAAAATAGAATTGGATTGGAAAACATCTACCGAAATAAATAATTATGGATTCGAAATAGAACGCTATGCGCAAAGCGCTGAGCGCCAAGCGTGGACGAAGATCGGGTTTGTTAAAGGCAGCGGTAATAGTAATTCTCCGAAGAGCTATTCATTTGTAGATATGAATCCAACCGGCGGAAGCGACTTTCAATACAGGCTGAAGCAAATAGACAACAACGGAAGCTATAAATATTCGGAAGTAGTTGAAGCTAAAATATTACCATCAAAGTATGAGCTTTACCAGAACTATCCGAACCCGTTTAATCCTTCAACAACAATCAAATACCAAATACCAAATTCCAGTCATGTAACACTAAAAGTATATGATGGAATAGGAAGGGAAGTAGCATCATTAGTTAATGAGAACAAAGAAGCGGGGAGCTACAGCGTCCAGCTATCGGCAGTCAGCCATAATCTTGCCAGCGGAATATATTATTACAGGATGCAGGCAGGAAGTTACGTTGAGACTAAGAAATTACTTCTGCTAAAATAGTATCAAGAATATCTGATAAGAGCCGCTTTTATGCGGCTCCCTTTTTATTTAAATGAACTGAATATTGTTTATTAAATATAAAAGCCTTTTTTAATCCTTCTTCATCCAGCAGGGAATTCATTCAAAATTCCGCTTTTCTTAATTGAAATACCACTATTTCAAATTACAAAAGCGCTTTTATTAATAACAGTTGGGCTTTCATTAATAACAACTCCGCTCTTGTTATTTGTAAAAGCACTCTTACCATTTGGAAGTCTGCTCTTTTCAATTACAACTCTGCAATCATAATTCAGAATAGTGCTATTGAGAATCCAAATTGGAGAGTTGTAATTCGCAATACCGCTATTACAAATGACAAGTGCGCTCCTATTAATAACAGAAGCGTTCTCATTAATAACGAAAGCGCTTTTGTCATTTAAAATACCGCTATTTTTTGCTGTTTTTTTTCTCTCGTTAATTAGAAAACCTACGCAGAGATTAAAAGAAGCGTCAATATTAAATAGGCAAATATTGGCTTAGCATCATTATAAACTTATGCTAACGGTTAAGCCTGATAGTTTTCTGAACTTGGAAATTAGTCAGATTAGATATATTTTTGAGACAATTTTATAAATAAAAAAATATAGGCGCGTTCGTCTAGTGGCTTAGGACGCTGCCCTCTCAAGGCAGAGACCACGGGTTCGAATCCCGTACGCGCTACTCAATTAGCAAACAAGTCTTTATATATTAAATATTTCTAACACTCATATCTTAAAATACTATCGAAGCTTATTTTTTATTAGAACCTCCCAACATGGTATCCGGCTTCAAAACATTACTTGCGGCAGCTATTGTTGTTTGGTATTTATTTGTAATTTTATAAACCAATTTTTAAATTTAGAATGAAGCGCTTTACAAAACATATATTCGTCTGTGAAAATAAGAGACCTGACGATGATCCAAGAGGCTGCTGTTTTAATAAAGGCAGCGGGGAAGTCAGGGAAAAATTCAAGAAACGCCTGAAAGAATTAGGGTTAAATTCAGAAGTACGCGCTAATGCTTCCGGATGTCTTGACGCGTGCGAATATGGGATTACTGTTGTCGTTTACCCGGAACAAATCTGGTACGGCGGAGTAACTTTAAAAGATGTTGACGAAATAATACAAAGTCATATAATTAACAATAAGCCGGTTGAACGTTTATTTATAATGGATAAAAGATTTCATAAAGATGCTGATGGAAACTGAAACTGCAAAAGCAAAAAGAATATTTTCTATTCTTAAGAAAGAATACCCTTCGGTAAAGCCTGCTCTGGAATACTCAAATGCGTTTGAGCTTTTAATATCGACAATTCTTTCGGCACAATGTACGGATGAAAGAGTGAATAAAGTCGGCAAGATCCTTTTTAAAAAATACAAATCCCCTAAAGACTTTTTGAAAGTTACACAAAAAGAAATTGAGCAAGATATTTATTCAACCGGATTTTATCATCAGAAAGCCAAAAGTATTATTGAATGCAGCAAAGTATTGGTCGAAAAATATAAGGGGAAAGTTCCTAAAGATTTTGAAGCTCTAACAAAACTTCCCGGAGTCGGAAGAAAAACTGCGTCGGTAGTAGCCGGGAATGCATTTGGAATACCGGCGATTGCCGTTGATACACATGTTAAAAGGCTGTCAAACTTGTTGGGCTTTATAAAATCGGATAACCCGGAAAAGATAGAAATGAAACTAAAAGAATTATTACATGAAGAAGATTGGATTAATTCATCGCACTATCTTGCTTCACACGGAAGAAAAATTTGCATAGCGCGTAAACCGCGTTGCATACAATGCGTCCTTGCAGACGAATGTCCGAGCTATTACCCTGAATTCAAATAAAATAGGTTTAAATATGGAAGATCATTCAAGAGATAGAGAATATTGTCTTGCATTACTAAAGGAATATACTAAATCAGACGCCTTATTAAAGCACGCCTACGCAGTGGAATCATGCGTTAAGGAATATGCTAAAAAGTTTAGCGAAGATGTTTTGTATTGGAGTAACGTTGCATTGCTTCACGACTTTGATTATGAAATGTATCCAACAGCCGAAGAGCATCCTTTCAAAGGTTCAGAGATTTTAAAAGAAAAAGGCTTCGATGAAGATTTTAGGAATGCGATTTTATCCCATGCAAGCTACAGCGGCGTTCCAAGAGATACATTGCTGGCTAAGACTTTGTTTGCCTGCGACGAACTTGCCGGATTTATTACCGCAGTCACTTACGTAAGACCAAACAAATCTATAGATGAAGTTGAAGTAAAGTCTGTTAGAAAAAAAATGAAAGACAAAGCTTTTGCGCGAAGTGTCAGCCGTGAGGATATTATTAATGGCGCCGAGAATTTAAGAATACCTTTAGACGAACATATCGAATTTTGTATCGCGGCAATGAAATTAAATAAAGCTGAACTTGGATTATAATGATTGGTGAGATTGTAAAAGATTTTTCGGCAATAGATCAAGACGGAAATAAATTTAGACTTTATGATATACTCGGGAAAGGTTTAAAAGTATTGTTGATATTTTACCCGAGAGATAATTCACCGGTTTGTACAAAGCAGTTATCTGATTACCAGGCAAACAAAAATTATTTTGCCGGTAGAAACATTTTTCTTCTGGGTGTCAATATTGCGGGCGGCAGCTCGCATAAAAATTTTTGCACGCAAAGCAAAATAGATTTCCCGATTCTTATAGATGAGTCAAAGCATATAAGCAAACAGTTTAACGCGTTAAATTTTTTGGGAAGCAATAAAAGGAAATTAATTCTTATCGGAACGGATAAAAAAATTGTTTTTGAAAGAACTGTGTTTGCGCTTACCTATTTAAGCTCAGATGAAATATTTCATGCACTTTCCGGGCACTAAATCTTTAAAACCTGATGAGACAGTAAAAATAATTTATCATTTGCCCCAAAATAATTTAATTAGATGACTTGACATTGTAGTAAATGCTTAGCTAAATTTAGGTCAAAATTTAGGAGTTTTTAATAGAGAGTATTTTGCTACCGGTCAGAATTTAAATAAAATAAGCGGGTGTTAGTTTTTAATTTGAATTATTTATAATTAATGAATAGCAAAATATCTATTTTATTTCTCTTAATACTTGCGGTGCCTGTTTTTCCGCAAAGCGACTTTAAAGTTTTGTCGTCAGACTTTAAGTCAATTACAATCGAATACACTCCAAATTATTCCGATACTTCATTCGTAACAATCAATAATCAGAAATTTTTTAAAGTAAATGTTAGTGACGGATTTATTGCCGACACTTTAAAATGGGGAATGCCGGAAGTGCCTACTGTAAATCTAAACATTGGAGTACCTTCGGAATATGGAAACACAGTCCAGGTAATCAGCTCTTCATTTAACATAATAAATGGCTCCCTTCTGCCTAAACCGAAGTTCACAAAAAGCGGGAAGATGAATGATTACGAATACCAGGCGGCTGATGGTTATATGAACTATAAACCGGGGAGTGAAATTATTTCATTCGGTGACTATGGAATTATGCGCGGCATACATGTACAAAGGTTTAATATATCGCCTGTTTATTTTGAACCATCACAAAATCTAATACGACTTTATACCAAAATTATTTTTAGAATTAATTACTCCAATGCACAAACAATTTCTAATAAACCCGCAGGTAATTTCCTGAGCGATGTGTTAATAAATTTTAACGTCGCTAAATTCTGGATTATAACTAAAAATACAAAAACACTTTCCAAAGGAACATTCAACAGTGTTTTATCTAGCGGTACATGGTTCAGATTTGAAGCGCCCACCGAAGGCATATATAAAATTACAAAGTCCATGCTGCCTTCGCTTGGTATAGACCCGAACACGGTAGATCCGAAGACAATTAAAATATACAATAACGGCGGGAAAGCGCTGCCTGAAAGTATTGACTCTCCTCGTCCGTCGGATTTAGTTGAGAACACTATTTTGTACGTAGGACAGAACAACGGCAAATTTAACGACGGAGATTATATCCTGTTTTACGGTAGAGGAACAGACTTCTGGGATTTTGATTCAACTTCCAGAACGATAAAAAGATTTCATAACACATATTCCGATCATAATTATTATTGGATTACTTCAGGCGGCAGCGACGGCAAAAGAATGCAGCTGCAGCCGAGTTTGAATAATTCTAGTCATTATACGCAAACAACAACAAAGGCGTTTGCGGATTGGGAAAAAGATAAAATAAATATCGCAAACAGCGGCAGGGAATATATGGGCGATAGTTTTTCGCCAACTACTACTTCAATGACATATATAACCAAGCTGGATGGAAGGTTAAATAATTATCCGATAAATTATATGATACGGTTTATTGACGGCTCATCCGAATCAGTCGGGCTTGAAGTGGATGAAAATTCTACTCCGATTATCAACCAGTATTTGAATGGATGGGGCAGCTATGAATATTCGGTAGGTGTTCCGTCATTACTTTCAGCTACATATAATAATCCTTTGCCGGATAATCAAAGCGTTCTTAAAATCACTTTTACACCAACTACTTTGAACTCTCTCGGTTATCTTGATTATTTTGAAATTTATTATCAGAAACAACTTCAAGCGGCAAATGATAATTTGTTGTTCTTTTCCAAGGATACAACTTCAGCAATCGAGTATGATCTTTCGGGATTTACATCGAGCACCAACATTCCGGTACAAGTTTTTAATGTCTCAGATTTTTCAAATGTAAGCATTATTTCTAATGGCGTTATAAACGGCGGAGATTATAATTTTCAGGCTCAGGCAACAGCCGGTCACGTATCGAAATATTTTGCGGTAGGTGACGGAAGTTATTCAACACCTTCAAATTTTACTCAGGTATCTAACTCAAATATCCATTCAATTCAGCCGGGAGCTAAATTTATAATTATTACTGACGAAAAATTTGCCGATGCTGCACAAAGATTAAAAAGCTACCGTGAGAGTCAAGCGCCTGTTAAAATTTCTACCGATATAGTTTATGTTGATCAAATCTATAATGAATTTTCATGCGGGATGGTAGATCCAACTGCGGTTAGAGACTTTATAAAATATGCTTATGATAACTGGCAGATAAAACCCGAATATGTTTTGTTTTTTGGAAAAGGAACCTTCGACAATAAAGATGTTGAAGGTTACCATGATAACTTCGTCCCCACTTACGAAAGCGAAGAATCATTTGATGTAATTTATTCATATAATACGGACGATTATTTTGTATGCGTTGATGGAAATGATTTTATAACCGACTTAGCCTATGGACGAATAACCGTTTCAAACGACAACGACGCAAATAATATAGTCAGCAAAATTATACAGTATGAAAACAGCAGTGAAAAAGGATCATGGAGAAATTTGATCACACTTGTTTCAGATGACGGCTGGGCTGATAAGATTTATGAAGGAGACGAGCATACAGCACCAAACGAGTTTCTTGCTAACAATATAATTCCGCAAACTTTTGACTTGCAAAAATTATATATGGCTGCTTATCCGGTTGTGCTTGTAAGCGATGGGAAAAGAATTCCACAGGGCGCGCAGGCAATTATCGACGCCATAAATAACGGCACATTAATAGTAAATTATATCGGGCATGGCAGCGATCAACTATGGGCGCACGAACATATTTTTGAAGCTAACATTACAATTCCGCAACTTCATAATAATAAATATTTTTTCCTTTCGGCGGCGACGTGCGATTTCGGCTATTATGATAGACCTAATGTTCAAAGCGGTGCTGAAGCTTTAGTATTGCAACCGAACTCCGGAGCCATCGGCGCGTTTTCTTCATCTCGAGCTGTGTATTCGTTCGATAATCACGAACTAATGAACCAGCTTTTTACAGATTTACTTTTGACTCCGCGTGATTCAAACAATCTACCTATTCCTATAGGCAAAGCCGTATTTCTTGCCAAGCAAACATTTTCGGATGTTAACTCTCAGAAGTATGAAATTTTGGGAGACCCAACTCTAAGATTATTAATTCCTGAATACAGTGCTTCTATTGATTCGATCGACGGGCAAAACCTTTCCGCTAATGTTCAAATAAAAGCGTTGAGCCATGTTCAGATAAACGGCGAGGTTCGTAAACCAGATAATTCGCCCTGGACTGATTTTAACGGTGAAGGCATTTTAACAATGTATGATTCGCAGCGTCAGGTTTTACTGCCTGCGTTATCAAACTTTTCTATGAAGGTCCAAGGAGGCGTAATTTTTCGCGGCGCAGTTTCAGTAAGCAGCGGAAAGTTTTCTGCAAATTTTGTTGTTCCTAAAGATATTTCTTATGAAAATCAGAATGGAAAAGTGCTGATTTATTTTTATAATAATTCTTTTGACGGTTTAGGCTACACTAATAATATAATAGTCGGCGGAACAGATACAACGGCGGTAAATAATAAGATTGGTCCAAACATTAACATATTTTTTGATGATACCACTTACAAAAACGCCGAGCTTGTAAACCCGAATTCAACGTTGTTAGTAAGGCTTTATGACAGTAATGGATTAAATACAACCGGCACCGGCGTCGGACATAAGCTTGAAGGAATATTAAACGATCAAATTAATAACCCGATAGATTTTACAAACTATTTTACCGGCGATTTAAACGGCAATGGCAAGTCTGGACAAATCAGCTACAAGTTTGACAACCTGGATCCCGGAAGCTATAAACTTCAAGTTACAGCGTGGGATGTCTTTAATAATTATTCATCGAAGACTACAAACTTTACGGTAGTTAACGGGCAGGGTTTACAAATACAGGATGTATATAATTATCCTGATCCATTTGCATCGAGCACAACATTTACATTCCAGCAGAATTTAAGCCAGCCTCTTTCCGTGAAGGTTAGAATCTACACGGTTGCAGGAAGGCTGATCCGCCAGATTGAACAAAACTATGTGAATGATAAATTTGTAAAAATATTTTGGGATGGAAGAGATCAGGACGGCGATGTACTTGCCAATGGAACTTATTTCTATAAAATAATAGTAAACACATTGGACGGCAGCTACTCAAAAAGCGTTTTAGGGAAGATGGCAATTATAAGATAAAAAAAAGAGTGCCCTAATTTTTATTTTTTAATAGAGTAATAAAAGTTTTAATTTAACATAATGAAAATACATATTATCGGAGGACAATTAATATGAAAATGATTCTCAAGCTTTTGATGGTCAGCATGATACTTATGATGATTCAAAAGACAATATATGCACAAGAGACGACTGCTGTTCCATTCTTGCTGATAGCTCCGGATTCAAGAGCCGGTTCTATGGGAGAATCGGGCGGAGGCTTGGCAGATAATTCCGCTGCAATTTATTGGAACCCAGCAGGCATTGCTTTTACCAGAAATAATGAAGTAAGTATTACGCACAGCAAATGGCTTCCCCAATTTAATCTTGATATATATTACGATTATCTTACCTACATGCAGTATATGCCGGATATTAACGGGAGCCTTACAGCCAGCATTACATTTATGAATTATGGACAGTTTGCAAGAACTGCTGATAATCCCACTGTCTTATCAACTTTTAATGCCTTCGACGGAGCGATGACAGTTGGCTATGCTACGCGTCTTTCAGATGACTGGGGCTTAGGCGTAAACTTTAGAATTATATACAGCCATCTTGCCGATCAAGGAGCCGGGTTAGAGCAGGGGCGCGGCGTTTCAACTTCCGTAAGCTTTGATGTCGGTGGAATGTGGAGACCAGCAAAATTAATTCTACCTGTGATCAACACGGATATTGGAGGCAACTTAAGTATTGGTCTTAACCTTAGTAATCTTGGTCCTAAAATGTATTACATTGACCGCGCACAGGCAGATCCTATTCCTACCAATTTTAGACTAGGCTTTGCTTACCAGATATTTAATGATGAATACAATTCTTTAGTTTATACACTTGACTTCAACAAGCTTTTAGTCAGTCAAACTTTTAACGCGCAAGACAGCACTACAACATCTGATGAATTCTACAAAGCGATTTTTACTTCATGGACTGACCAATCTTTGTCGAAGGAATTTACAACCATTCAAACATCCATGGGAGTTGAGTATTGGTACGGAACTCCGGGCGATTTTCTTTTCGCGGTTCGCGCAGGCTTCTTCTATGAAGATCCAAACCAGGGCAACAGAAAATTTGTAACCTTTGGAGCCGGTATCAGGTATGATATTTACGGTTTTGATTTCAGTTATATTTCAACCTCAGTCTTCCCAGGCGGAGACACTTCTCCTTTGGCTAATACATTAAGATTTACACTTTCTGTAGGCTGGGGAAGTTCGGCAACCACATATAGAGGAATCCCCAGAGGCGTCTAAAATCTTATGCTGAAAAAAATATTTCTCCTTATTGTTGTAACTTTTAGTTTGGGCAGCTTAACTGCCCAAACTTTTATTCACAAGCTTAATCCATTCCCAGTAAATGTTAAAAAACAAACTACATCCGTAACAGACACTTTGAATATTCTTGCCGTTATGGCGGAGTTTCAAACAGACAAAGATGCCGCAACTTACGGCAACGGAAAATTCGGTACTATCTATTCTCAAGATTACGGCAACACAATATTAGATCCGCTGCCGCACGACATTAATTATTTTAATGCTCACTTAGAATTTGTTAAAAACTATTTTGAAAAAGTATCTAATGGAAAATTAATAATTAAGTACACGATACTTCCGAATATAGTAACTGTTTCGCAGACCATGAGGAATTATTCTCCCGATCCGGGCTCAACAGATTTTTCTTCACTCGCAAATTTTTCAAAAGAAGTCTGGCAGTTGACTGATTCTATGAATCCTGGTCTTGACTTCAGCAAGTACCAGCTATTTACAATTTTTCATGCAGGTGTCGGAAGAGATATTTCATTGCCCGGCAGCTTGGGAACTGAAAGAGATTTGCCTTCAATCTATCTAAGCTTGAATGCTTTGCAAAATTTTTTCGGCAGCACATTCAACGGCTTTCCGGTTGAAGGAGGAAATTTTGATATTAAAAATAGTTTAATTATGCCGGAAACAGAAAGCAGGGAAGAATCAACTTTCGGAGGTACGGTTTTATTTCAAGAAACCATAAACGGACTGCTGGCAGCAAGCGTTGGAAGCTACCTCGGTCTGCCGGATTTGTTTGATACAAAAGACGGTCTAAGCGGAATCGGAAGATTTGGTTTGATGGACGGGCAGTCAATTTTTGCATACAGCGGCGCCTTTCCACCTGAGCCTTCTGCATGGGAAAAAATATTTTTAGGCTGGGCAACGCCGGTTACAATCTTCCCGGGAGATTATAATATTAATTTATCAACTCAATTAACTGCCGCTACTTCGGATACTGTAATTTTAAAAGTGCCGATAAGCTCAACCGAATATTTCTTAATTGAAAACCGCCAGAGAGACGCGAACCACAACGGCGCAATTATTACCTACGAGCTTGGCGGCAAGCCGTATACAAAAACGTTTTACCATGATACGACAACTTTCATGAATACCGAAACAGATTCATTATATGGAGTTGTTACAAACGTTGATGAATTTGATTGGGCGCTGCCGGGACAAATTGATTCAAGCTCAAATTATAACGGCGGGATACTTATCTGGCATATTGATGACAACATTGTTAACGCGAACCTTGCTTCGAACACTATCAATGCCGATCCGAATAACCGCGGTGTTAATCTAATGGAAGCAAGCGGCATTCCGCAGATAGGACAAAAATTTACCGATTTACTCGGCAATACAATTATCGGCGAAGGCAGCTATGAAGATTATTGGTACGCGAATAATACCGCAAGACTGTATAGAAATATTTTCTCCAAAGATTCGCGCCCGAATAGCAACGCTAATTCCGGCGCCAACAGTTTGATTACAATTTCTAATTTTTCGCAGTCGTCAGATAAAATGAATTTCCAAATTGCTTACGGCGATTCTTTACTGAAGCCGATTTTTTCTAAACAGCCTGATCCTTCTTCTGCATTCCGGGAAATTAATGTTATTCAAAAAAGTAAGGGATTAGAATTTAATGTTCTTTCTGCACATATTTCTTCTTCAACAGATGTCGAAATAATAGATAGCCTTGGAAACCTTGTAAAGATTATCCATAACTTTTCTTTATATAAAACTGCTTCAATAATTATAGATGGCGTTGAATATATGGTTGGGGCGAGAGATTCAACACTTAACGTTTATATGGATGACGGCACAAATAATTTTATCGGCTCAGTAAATGTTCACGGATTGATTTCCGCGCCGCCGGTAATATACAACGCTGGTTCAAGTTCAAATTATAGTTTAAATTCAATGGAGATTTTAGTTGGGACGCTAAGCGGAAATTTAGAAAAATATTCGTTGGGTTCATTACCTAACATAGTGCCCACATTAATTTCTATTGATGGTTCTCTTCGTGGTAAAGCTCCAATTGATAAAATATGTACCGATAATAATTTTTATGTTCTGGGAGGGAGTTATACAACTACAAATGGTAGTAATGCTGGATTTGGTTATATTTTATATGATAACTCTGGTAATAGTTATAATGGTAGTTCTGGTTCACTAGTTCAATTGGCTTTAACGAAGGATGTAAACGGTAACGAAATTGAAGTAGCGTTGACGGGAGGAAATATACCTGATGAATATATAGACATTATTAGTAAAGGTAAATTAGTCCACGAATTAAAAACAAATCATATATCTTCTTTTGCTCTTGCCGATTTGAAACAAGACGGCGGCAATTACATTGTCTTTACTGACGGCAAAGTAATAAATGCGATTAACCTTCAAGGCGCAAGCGCGGATAATTTTCCTTTTACAGATCCAAACGGAATCGGTTTTTTCGGCAAGACTGTTACAGCAGATTTTTATGGCGACGGCGGCTCGGAAGTAATTGCGGCAACAGAAGACGGTAGAATTTTTGCAATCGGCGGCAGCACAGGTAAAGTAGTTCCTGGATTCCCGATTACTGTCGGCTCAATGGTGAATAGTTCACCCGTACTTTTTGAAGAGAATGGAAAATTATCTTTAGCCGCAATTAATCAGCAGGGTAATTTTTCTGCATGGAATATTGGTGCTGATGAAGGGAAGTTATTTTGGACTGAAGAAAACGGGGACAGCAGAAATACATCTTTTATAAATGCCGCTCAAAGTCAAAACTTGGTTAATCAATTTTTCCCTGCGAATAAAGCATACAATTATCCAAACCCGGTATACGGCACGGAGACAAAAATTAGATATTACGTTTCAGTCGATTCACAAATTGATATTAAAATTTTTGATTTAGCCGGCGATTATGTCGCTCATTTAACGGACTTTGCGCGCGGCGGTTTAGATAACGAAACCACATGGAACGTAAGTAAGATTCAAAGCGGAGTTTATCTTGCCAGGATTCAAGCTACGGGCACAAACGGAAAAACGGAGAGCAACATTATTAAAATAGCTGTAGTGAAATAGTAATGATACTTATCCCTTTTTTCAATTCATTCATAAACTTTAATCATTTTTAATTAATGCGAAAAATTATAACGGTTATATTCTTAGCGGCATTATTCAGCGTGAATTCCTTTGCGCAGTTTACGGATTTCCATCCCGAGCTTAAATGGTATACTATAAAAGGGAAGTATTGTGAAGTCCACTTCCATGACGGCGCCGACCGTACGGCACGTGTTGTCGCTAAAATTGCCGACGAAGTAATCCCAGTTCTAGAATCATTATACGACTACAACCCGGGCACGATTCATTATGTTATAAAAGATATTGATGATTACTCGAACGGCGCGACATATTTTTTCGATAACAAAATAGAAATATGGACAAGCGCTTTGGACTTTGATTTACGAGGCGCTCATAACTGGCTTCGTAATGTTATTTCGCATGAAACAACACACATGGTCCAAATTCAATCGGCGCTTAAAATGCCGAGAACAGTTCCGGCGTTTTTCCTGCAGTTATTAAATTATGAAGATGAACGAAGACCGGATATTCTTTACGGCTATCCTAATGTTATAGTCTCTTATCCGATTGCCGGAGTAAACGTACCTTCATGGTTTGCGGAAGGTACAGCTCAGTACATGCGCAAGGAATTTAATTATGATAACTGGGATACTCACAGGGATATGGTTTTACGCTGCTACTCGCTTGATGGAAATATGCTTACGTGGAATCAAATGGGAGTGTTTGATAAAACCAGTCTTGGGAATGAGTCTGTCTACAATTCCGGTTTTGCTTTAACAAGATATATTTCACAAAAGTACGGTGAAGAAAAGCTGGAAGAAATTAGTCACGCTCTTGGAAAAGCTGGTGTATTTACTATTGACGCCGCTTTTAAAGATGTACTTGGGAAAGATGGAAATCAAATTTACGATGAATGGCGCAGCTTCGTAACGAAAAGCTACCGCGAAAGAATTCAAAAAGTGCTTTCCGATTCGGTTCAAGGAAAAGTAATTTCCGGAGTTGGATTCGGAAATTTTTATCCAACATTTTCCCCTGATGGAAGCAAGTTTGTTTATATATCAAACAAGAACAATGATTATTTCAGCATTGCAGGAATATATCTTTTCGATTTAAAGACAAATAAGGAAAAAGAAATTGTTCCCGGCGTAAACTCTACGATTAGCTGGGTTCCAGGGAAGAATGAAATTATTTATTCAAAACTTTCAGATGATAATCCAAACTGGTATAACGTTCATGATATTTATACTTATAAAATAGATGAAGACAAAGAAACGAGATTGACTCACGATTTAAGAGCAAACCAGCCGTCTGTTTCGAATAACGGGAAAAAAATTGTATTTATATTTGAAAAAGACGGAACGACAAATCTCGGTACTGTGGACATAAACGGGAAAGATTATAAACAAGTAACCAAGTTTAATAACGGCGAACAGGTGTACGAGCCGAAATTTTCTCCAGACGATAAAGAAATTATTTTTGATTATTCTTACGCCGACAATAGAAGCATTGCGACGATTGATACCGACGGCTCCAATTTTAATTTCCTAATTAAGAATAATCACGATAATAGAAACGCAGCTTACGATAAAAACGGGAATATAGTTTTCTGCTCCGATTCTACGGGTATTTTTAATCTCTATTCTTTCAACATTAAGACCGGAGAAAAGAAAGAACTGACAAACGTTGTCGGCGGAACTTTTATGCCGACTGTTGATTCAAGCGGAAATATACTTTACGCCGGCTATACTTCGAAAGGATTTAAGATTTTTCAAATTAAGCCGGAAGATGAAAAGAAAGTTAAGCCCGGTAATGATTATGTCTGGATAAAAGATCCTCCACTTGATAAAGACAAGCCCAAAGGTGATCTGGCAAAGTTTGATATGACGAGGCTGCTTCATTATAATGATTACAATATTCCCGACTATAAAAAAGAAGATTACACGGGAACTTTTACGAAGCTTTCGTTTTATCCTTTTATCCGGTTCGATAATTATAATACTACCAACAATTTTTTTGAAAAAATTAAGCCAGGCGTTTATGTTTCTTCTACCGATATGTTAAACCGTTATTCTCTTTTTGCCGGCGCGGATATTAATTCACGTCTGGAGCGCGATCTATTTTTCATTTTTAATTACCGCAATAAAATTCCTTTGCTTTATGATATTGGCATTAAGCCGGAATTATCGTTAGAAGTTTATAATATCAGCAGGGTGGCAAACTCTTCTGTCAATTTAACTCCTGATACCAGCAATACTGGTGCTATCACCTATGAGTATACGATACCGGTAGATGTTTCATATAATTTGTTTGAGTTTGATCTTGCGGCTTCGCAAAGAATTTTCTCAAGAGAGCAAAACCTCGAACTGCGATTCATCTTCAGCACATACAATGCTGATTTGAGCAGTTTTATTTTGCCCGGTCCTGATGCTTCTTTATATCCGGCAACGAGCGATAACTATTTGATCGGAAGGAACATTCAGCTAAAATATACTTTTGACGGAATAAAGCCTGCTGTTGACGACGAAATAAATCCTATCGGTATGCAGCTTGATCTTACTTATAATTATGAGTTTGATAAATTTAATCCCGACGGCAACTATACCGTAAGCAACGGTTTTTTAGAACCGGTATTTAATAATTATGATTTTAACCGGCTCGAATTAAATTCCAAAATTCATTTTCCGTTATGGGATGAAAATACTTTAACAGCGCAATTTAGATTTGGCGCAATTTTAGGAAAAACTGTTCCGGACTTTTTTGATTATTATCTTGGCGGCATGATTGGTATGAAAGCTTATCCGTTTTATGCCGTAAGCGGAAATAAAGTCGGCTGGCTGAACTTAACATACAGATTCCCATTGTTCAAAAATATTGATGAGCGGATCGGGCATCTTTATATAGATAAAATTTTTATGTCTTTTTATGGCGACGTTGGAAACGCATGGAACGCCGACGCAACCACGCTGGGCGATTTCAAAAAAGGAGCGGGAACGGAAATAAGAATTCACATGAACTCGTATTACGAGTTCCCAACCGATTTGTTTTTTAACGCGGCTTACGGCTTTGATAAATTTTCCCGCAACGTGAACGGCGACATTATTTCTTACGGCAGAGAATGGAGATTTTACGGCGGGATTATGTTCGGGTTTGATATTTAGTTAATAAAAATATTATTCATAAAAAGTGCCGGGAAAAATATGAAACATCAAAAGGTAAAAATATTTTTAATAATTTTTCTCTCAATAATTTTATTGAAGATTTCTAACGCACAGGAATTGCAGCCGCAAAACTTAACTGGCAGTCTTTATATAGATTCGAATAATTTGGCATATAATTTACCCAAGACAAAAATAGCTGAAATGAATTTAGATGTTCCGCAAAAAAAATCGCAGTTGCTCGCAGGAGTTTTGTCGGGCATATTGCCCGGCGCAGGTGAGTTTTATGCCGAAAGATATTTGAAAGCCGGAATCTTATTTGTAGTTGAAGCCGCGGCGATTACGACAGCAATTATTTACAATAATAAAGGCAACTCACAAACGCAGTCGTTTCAAAATTACGCAAATCTGCATTGGAGCGTGACTAAATACGCAGAGTGGACACTCAACCATGTACAAAACATAAATCCAAATGTTGACGCTTCAAATTACAATGACGTTCTTATAAAGGACAACAATGGAAATGTAACCGGAGTAAATTGGAGCAGACTTAATGATTTGGAATACGCTTTGAGCGGAGGCTATTCACATATGCTGCCACACTTTGGTGAGCAGCAATATTATGAATTGATAGGAAAATATCCGCAGTATAGCCACGGATGGGATACAGCAGTTATGAGCGATGCCGACTATCATACCATTACGCCGCAAATGATTGACTATGCTCATAAGAGAGCAGTTGCCAATGATTACTATGCCACAAGCAAAACCGGTATCATCATAATTTACGTAAATCATTTCTTTAGCATTTTCGACGCGGTCTGGAGTGTTAATAATTATAACAAATCGCTCGCTGTCAATTTTAGATTTCAAAACGGGAACCAAAATTATACTGATAAATTAGATTTAATCCCGACTTTAAATTTCTCGTATAATTTTTAAGAAGGCAAAAAGTTTTGTTTAAGCGATCACGCTTGTTAAATTAGGCGCGGTCGCTTTTTTAATCCGCCTTCGTCCTGCGGACTTCGGCGGACGAGAGCGTTTGGGTAAAATTATCGTTGTCCCGGCTTGCCAAGCAAAGCGGCGGGCAGGCTGCAGCGAGGAAATTCATTATTCATCTATAACTTAGAAAAAATAATTTTTATGAAAAAACCACTAGTGGTAATTGTAGGACGTCCTAATGTCGGCAAATCAACTTTGTTTAACCGTCTCGTGGGGAAGAGAGAAGCAATTGTTGACGACCGCAGCGGTGTTACACGCGATAGAAATTACAGCGATGCAGATTGGGCTGGGAAAGAATATCAAATTATTGATACCGGAGGCTATGTGCCCGGTTCCAAAGACCTTTTTGAAACCGCAATCCGCGAGCAAGTTGAGATAGCAATTTTAGAAGCCGATGCTATCCTATTTGTAGTTGACGTCCGCACAGGTATTAACCCTGTTGATATTAAGATCGCAGAAATGCTGAGAAGCTCAAATAAAAAATTCTTAATGGTGGTAAATAAAGTTGATTCTGAAAATTACGAGCCTTCAGTAGCAGAATTTTATAAACTCGGAATAAATAAAATATATTCGATCTCCGCGCTTGCCGGAAGAAAAGTGGGAGATATGCTTGATGATCTTACGGCGGATTTTAATACCATCGATCAAGATAAACCGGAAGACGAGAGATTAAAGATTGCTGTAGTGGGAAGACCTAATGTCGGAAAATCTTCGCTTACAAATTCACTGCTTGGTTATGACCGCAGTATTGTTACCGATATTCCCGGTACTACGCGGGACAGCCTCGATTCTATTCTGAAGTATTACGGGAAAGAAATTGTTTTGATCGATACAGCCGGGCTGCGTAAGAAAAAAAGAATTGACGAAAGCATAGAATTCTTTTCGATGATCAGGACATTAAAAACCATCGGTGAATGCGATGTAGCAGTTGTTATGATTGATGCGCAGACCGGGATTGAGAAGCAGGATCAAAAAATTATCGACGAAGCTGTAAGGTGGAGAAAAGGTCTGGTAATAGCCGCAAACAAGTGGGACTTAGTTTCAAAAGATGATACCACGGCGATTGAGCATGAAAAAGAAATTAAGCTAAAGATCGGTAATATCGATTATGTCCCAGTAATTTTTATTTCCGCTCTGACCAAGCAAAGAATTTATAAATTGGTTGATTTATGTTTAAGAATAAATGATGAAAGAAAAAAGAAAATTCCGACGAGTAAGCTGAATGAAATACTTCTTTCTGAAATTGAAAGAACACCACCGCCATCGACTGGAACCGGGAAGGAAGTTAAAATAAAATATGTAACTCAAGTCGGAGATCATTACCCGATTTTTCTTTTTTTCTCTAATTATCCTAAAGAGATACCCGAACATTATAGAAGATTTTTGGAAAAGCTTATAAGAAAAAATTTCGGCTTTGAAGGCGTACCTATTACTTTAAGCTTTAAAAATAAATAAGTTCGTGCTTAATAAATTTTAAGGAGATTTTATGACTACTAAGTTTAAAAATTTTCATTTGATTGATCACCCGTTAATAAAAAGAGATGTTACGGTTTTGCGACAGGTTGAAACTCCTCCTGAAATTTTTAGAGAAGCCGTTAAACGAATATCGCATATCCTGGCGATGGAAATTTCTAAAGACTTAAACACCGTAGAATTTGAAATAGAAACTCCTCTAGAAAAAACCACGGGCTATAAAATTCTTGATGAAGTAGTTCTTGTACCGGTTCTGCGAGCCGGGCTAGGAATGGTAAATGGATTTCTTGAAATAATTACTGATGCGAAAGTCGGACACATCGGTCTGCAAAGAGATGAAACTACTTTAAAGCCGGTAGAATATTATTATAAGACTCCTAAAAATATTAATACTGCCAAAGTTATTCTTGTAGATCCAATGCTTGCAACAGGCGGCAGCGGAACGGAAGCATTAAATTATCTTAAAAGGCGCGGCGCTAAAAATTTGATCTTTGCCTGTCTTGTTGCAGCGCCTGAGGGAATAAAAAAAATCGAAGAAAATCATCCCGACATAAAAATATACGGAGCGGCTCTCGATAGAGAATTGAATAAAAAAGGCTATATCCTACCGGGGTTAGGAGACGCGGGAGACAGGACATTTGGAACATTATAGAAAAATTATTGTTTTGTTCATCGTTTTATTTTTCCCAAAATTAATATTTTCTCAGTCATATCCGGATACTGCGGTTAATAGTTTGATGCGTTCGGGGATTAAAGAAATTGCTAATCAAAATTACACAGAAGCGTCTAATGATTTTTTAAAATTAAATAAAAAATATCCAGGTATCCCTCTCGGAAAGATATATATTGCCGCAACTGAAATTGCAAAAGCATACGACCTCGGCGAGGAATCCAATTCGGATTTCATAAATAATAATTTGAATAAAGCAGAAGAGCAATCAAAAAAATTACTTGAAACAGATGAGACTAACGTTTGGTACAATTATTTCGTGGCGTTATGCAACGGATTTAAAGCATATTTTGATGCTATCAATAAGAACTGGTTTGCGGCGTTCAGCGAGGGGCTAAGTGCAAAATCCGACTTTGAAAAATGCTTAAAAATAGATTCAAACTTTTATGATGCTTATATAGCAATCGGCGCGTATGATTATTGGAAAAGCCGTAAAACAGAATTTCTAAATTGGCTGCCGTTTATGAGCGATAAGGAACAGGTCGGAATAAATTTAATCAATATCGCTATCAAACATTCTTCGTACAACAACTATTCTGCGATCAGCTCACTTATCTGGATATACGTTGACCAGCGCGATTATATCAAAGCAAAAAAAACTGCGGAGGAAGGATTGAAGTTGTTCCCGGATAACCGCGCATTCAAATGGGGGCTTGCAAGAGCTTACGAAAATATTGATAAAACTATCGCAATAAAATATTACCAGGAGGTACTGCAATCATATCTAAAAGTTCCCAATCAAAATCATTACAACGAAATAATTTTAAAACATATCATCGCACAGATATATCAAAGAATAGGCGATAAGAGCAAGGCTCTGCTTTTATGTAACGATATCCTTTCTATAAAAAATCTATCCGAAAAAGTAAAGGAAAATCTATCAGACCGTCTTAAGCGCGTTGAGGCTATGAAAGAAGAGCTAACACGATAGCTTAAACACAACTCTTTTGGGTGACTTTAACAATTCAATAAATTCAAGTAAATTTAGTTTAAAATTAAATCTGTTATTTAGGCGCAAACATGGCTCTTGAAAATCCAAGATATAAAAAGATGTTTGATGACCTTTTGGAAGCATGTAGGCATCATTTACCGAGTGTAAATGAGGTACTGATTACAAAGGCATTCGAGTTCGCATTAGAAGCTCACAAAAATGATTTGCGGGCATCGGGCGAGCCGTATTTTACGCATCCGTATGAAGTAGCGATGATAGTTTCCCAGGAAATTCCGCTGGATGATATAACCGTAGTTTGCGCTCTATTGCATGACGTAGTGGAGGATACCGACTTCAACCTGGATTTTATGGTTAAAGAATTCGGCAAAGAAGTTACTGAGATTGTTGACGGCGTTACAAAAATAGGAGGAATATTTAAAGGACAGGAAATAACACAAGCGGAGAACTACAGAAAATTACTGCTTTCAATGGTAAAGGATGTGCGTGTTATACTTGTTAAGTTTGCCGACCGTCTGCATAACATGCGCACTCTGGAATTTGTAAACCAGGACAAGCAAAGAAGAATCGCGCAGGAAACTTTGGAGATATACGCACCCTTTGCAAATAGGTTTGGTCTCGGTCAGGTTAAGTGGGAACTTGAGGATCTTTCCTTTAAATATTTGAATAGAGAAGCCTACGAAGAAATAGCAAGAAAAATAAAAAGCAAGAGGAAGGAAAGAGAAACATACATAAATAAATTCAGCGAACCGATAATTCAGAAGCTTAACGATTATAATCTAAAATATGATATGAACGGTCGCCCGAAGCATCTATACAGCATTTATAGAAAAATGGTGAAGCGCAATAAACCGTTTGAAGAAATTTATGATTTGTTCGCGATAAGAATTATTCTTGATACGGAAAATACCAACGACTGTTATACAACTCTCGGAATAGTCAATCAAATGTATCTGCCTGTAGCAGATAGGTTCAAAGATTATGTTTCAATACCGAAGACGAATAATTACCAGTCAATTCATACAACCGTAGTTGGTCCTGAAGGCAGGTTAGTAGAAGTTCAAATCAGAACAAAAAAAATGCATGAAGTAGCGGAGAAAGGAGTTGCGGCACACTGGCGCTATAAAGAAAATAAAGCCGCATCGGATAAGGAACTTGAGAGCTGGGTAAACTGGATTAGAGATATTTTTGAAAATGCTTCAAAGGATGATGCGCGCAAGGAATTACTGGAAAGCTTTAAGCTTAATCTTTATCAAGATGAAATTTATGTTTTTACACCTAAAGGCGATTTAAGAAGATTGCCTGTTTCTTCGACGCCTGTGGATTTTGCTTTTGATATCCACAGCAAGGTCGGCTTTCATTGTATCGGCGCTAAAGTAAACGGCAAAATAGTACCACTGGATACCGTCCTTCACAGCGGCGACCAGGTTGAAATAATTACTTCTAAAAATCAGCATCCAAATAAAAACTGGATGAAATTTGTAGCCACGCATAAATCCAAAACTGCAATAAGAAAATGGATTAACAAAGAAGAAGAAGATGTTATAGAAGCGGGCAAGGAAACATGGGAGAAAAAAATTAAAAAGCTAAAGTTGTCTTTTACTCCTTCCGATCTTGCCAAGCTTACAACGAATTTAAAATTTGAAAGCCCAAAATTATTTTATAGAGCAATCGGGCTGGGTAAAATAAATCTTGACGAAGTTCTTACAGCTACTAAAGAAAAAGAAGAAAAGAAAGAAAAAATTTCTGCTTTAGAGTTTGATAATTTTGCAAGCATTGCAAGGACTGATATCGGCGGAGTTTTAGTTGACGGCAAAAATTCCGGCATAATGTATTCTTACGCAAAGTGCTGCAACCCGATTCCGGGCGATCCCGTGATCGGTTATATTACAATCGGGGAAGGAATAAAAATTCATAGAAAGACATGCAGCAATCTTATAAAAATTTCCGAAAAAGACAGCAGCAAATTAGTACCTGTTCAATGGCCCGAAGCTGAAAGCTCACTGTTTGTAGCCGGCTTAAGTATTTTAGGCGAAGACTCTGCAGGGATTTTAAATGAAATTTCACATACAATAGTTTCGTACCAAAACACGAATATCAAATCAATTAATATTAATACTACCGATTCCACATTTGAAGGCAGCGTTACCCTGTACGTCCATAACATTGAGCATCTGACCAGGATAATAGAGCGGCTAAAAAAACTAAAAGGCATTTATACCGTTGAAAGATTTGAAAGCTCTTAGCTGATGACAAATGAAAATTCTTATCAAAGAATAATGGCTGTGGACTACGGCGAAAAGAGAATCGGAATTGCTCTGACCGATCCTATGCTTACATTTGCTTATCCATTTATAACCCTTTTGAACGATGAAAAATTCTGGGATAATTTTATTCCTATCGTTAAAGAAAAAAATGTAAGTAAAATAATTCTTGGCTTGCCGCTAAAGGAAAGCGGGGAAGAATATGAATTAACCAAATCGGTATTAGAATTTAGAGTCAAAATCGAAAGCAAGCTTAAGATAGAAGTCTTGCTTCGCGATGAAAGATATACATCTTCGATTGCGCAGGATATTATTATAAAATCGGTAAATAAAAAATCAAAAAGAAAAGATAAATCCCTAATTGACCGTGGTGCAGCGGCAATAATACTGGAAGATTATTTAACTGAGCTGAAGAATAAAATATTTTAACCGGCGTGTGATTAACATTTGATTAATTGTCCCATAGAGATTTTTGTTTTCATTTTCTTTTATATTTAAACAATGAAAAAAAATTTTTACGCTATAATAATTTCATTTTTATTCTCGGTTATACTGTGGATTTCGATCTCGCTGTCTAATGATTATTACGCAACGTTTGAAGTACCTGTTAAACTTATAGATTTTCCCGCAGGCTATTCTACAGGCTCGCCGCTGCCGGAAACAGTCTCCATAAAATTGAAAGGTAAAGGCTGGAAATTAGTTTCTTTGGAATTGAGCACCGCGACTGATTTTGACATTCCGATTGGTTATGAATACGGCAGGAGATATGCAAATTTATATAATTTTATACCGGATAATCCATGGCTTACATCTGATGTCGAAGTAACAAGCATAGCGCCGGATACACTTTCTTTTTTTATTGAAAAAGCTTTTACTAAAAAAGTAAAAATATATCCTGATGTGGATTTAGGATTTAAGCCCGACTACGGATTAGCCTCGCAAATTAGCGTGCTTCCTGATTCTGTGGTTGTTTATGGTCCTTACAGCTATTTAAAAGGATTGGATTCAATTAAAACACAAACTTTAAAGCTTACTGATCTCGAAGCGAAAATAACCAAACAGGTTCCATTGGAAAAAATCGAAGGCATGCAATATAAATACAACAGCGTTAAAATTTATCTTGATGTCCAAAAAATTGTAGATAGAAATTTTGATAATGTATTTGTGAAAGTAATAGATGCTCCTTCCGATAAGGAAGTTTTACTGCTGCCGAATAAAATTACGGTAGGTCTGCGAGGCGGAGTGGATATACTGGGCAAAGTAGATACCAGCCAGGTAAAAGCGTTTGTAAATTACAGCGAAATTGCTACCGATTCACTTGGCAGCGTTTTACCGCAAATAGTATGTCCCGGTAATATTTCTTTTATATATTCAAAGCCGGAACGGCTAAGGTATGTTCTTAAAAAATTTAATTGAATAAAATTTTATAATCTAAAAACGGAAAAAAATGTTTATCTCATTTGAAGGAATAGATTTTAGCGGTAAGTCAACGCAGGTTAATTTATTGAAGAAATATCTTGAAGAACAGAATAAAAAAGTAAAAATCATTCGCGAACCAGGCGGGACAAAAATTTCCGAGCTTGTAAGAACGATTCTGCTTGACAAAGCTCATAACAAAATGCAGGTTGAGACGGAAATATTCCTTTTTTCTGCTTCACGTGCTCAGCTTGTTAGAGAAAAAATTCGTCCTTATCTCGAAGAAGGAATTTATGTAATTTCGGACCGCTTCCATGATTCAACAACTGCTTATCAAGGATTTGGCAGAGGTATTCCTCTTGAATCGGTTGAACATATAAACCAACTGGCAATTGGCAGAACTATTCCGGACTTGACTTTTTTTATAGATATTTCGGTCGAGGAAGCTGAAACAAGAAAATTAAAAAAAGGGAAATCGAAATTAGACAGGATAGAAGTTTCAAAAAATAATTTTTACCAGAAAGTACGTGCCGGATATTTTTATCTCGCAGAGAAAGAAAGAAGAATTAAAATAATTAATGGCACTTTGACTAAACAAGAAATTCATCAACAAATTATAGAAGAGATAGAATTATATGAGAAGAAGCAGGAGACGTTATGATATTTTCAAATTTTAAGAAACTTATAATTGCCGCTGTCGTTATATTAATTTTCTCCGGTTTCTTTACAGGCAAGGATGATGTTTATTTTGAGATAGCTAAGAACATCGATCTTTTTGGAAGGGTGTATAAAGAAGTTACTTTTAATTATGTAGATAAGATTGATCCGGAAGAATTTATGCGCGCCGGAATCAAGGGAATGCTCGGCGCTTTGGATCCTTACACAATTTTTATTGACGAAAATAAAAAAGAAGATTTTGATTTGATTACCAACGGGAAATACGGAGGCGTTGGAATTTCAATCGGTGTTAGAGGCGATAAAGTAACTGTAGTGGAAGTATTTGACGGATATTCTGCTCAGAAGCAAGGCGTAAGAGTCGGAGATAATTTAATCGAAGTTGCGGGTAATAAAATTACGCCTGAAAACGTAAATGAAATTTCATCGCTGGTAAAAGGGCAGCCTGGAACTATAATTAATATCAAGGTTCTTCGAGATAATAAGAAAGACACTTTAAGTTTTAATCTTGTAAGGCAGGAAGTGCTTGTTAAAAGTTTAGCTTATGCTGGTTTTTATCCTAAGAACAGCAACAACGTTTATTTAAGGTTAACAAATTTTAGCAGGTCAGCAAGTGATGAAGTATTACAAGCGTTGAAGAAGCTGAAATCAGAAAAAGAAATAAAATCGGTCGTTTTAGATCTAAGAGGAAATCCCGGAGGATTGCTGGATGTTGCTGTCGATATCTGCGATAAATTTTTACAGAAAAATGAACTGGTCGTATCAACCAAAGGCAGAGATGAAGCCAGTAAGAAAAGTTATTATTCAACACAGGAACCAATGCTTGGGAATGCAAAGCTGGTCGTACTAATTGATGAAGGTTCTGCTTCAGCATCGGAAATCGTAGCAGGCGCTATTCAAGACCACGATAGAGGAGTTCTTTTGGGTACAAAATCTTTCGGCAAAGGTTTAGTCCAAACAATTACACCGCTTGATTATAAGACTTCATTAAAGATAACAACCGCTAAATATTATACTCCTAGCGGAAGGTGCATTCAAAAAATTGATTATGCAAATCATAACAAAGCCGTAACTGAGATTGACTCGGTTGTAAAAAATACTTTTTATACAGATCATAAAAGAATTGTGTATTCAGCAGGCGGGATAACGCCTGATACAACTGTTCCGTACAGTATTGAAGGCGACATTACCAAAGACCTTCTTGCGAAGGGGTTATTCTTTCAGTTTGCCGATCATTATTATTACGCAAACTCAAAGGAAGATTTTAGTTCCATAAATGATGAAAAATTGTTTGAAGATTTTGGAAAATATTTAGATGAGCAGAAATATAAATTCAAATCGCCTGAAGAAACTGATGTTGATCTTTTACTTGCCGAAGTAAAAACGAAAAAGATGAACAACAGCATATACGAGAATTTGGAAAAAGTTAAGCATCAGTTTGAAAACCTCGGCGATAATGATTTAAAGAAGTATAAAAAAGAAATAATTGAAGAAATTAAAATTGAATTAGCGTCAAGATATTTGGGTAATGACGGTGAAATAGAACAAATTCTTTCAGACGATATTCAGTTTAAAACCGCTTTGAATATTTTATCTGAGCCAAAGATTTATGACAAGCTTCTAAACCTTAAAAATTAATTGGCTTACGGTTATGACCGGATCAGCTAAAGAAAAAATTAAAAACATAGTAGGAATAAAAAATTTTCTTGACTCCGAAGAAGATAAAGTTTGTTATTCATACGATGCAACCGCAATATACAAATGCAAACCTGAAGCCATTGTCTTTCCAGAAAATGAAGAACAAATTTCAAGAATTGTAAAATTAGCAAACGAGGAATTATTCAATATCGTTCCGCGCGGCTCTGGTACCGGCTTAAGCGGAGGTTCTATACCGGTAGAAAACTCTGTCGTTGTTGTAATGACGCGCTGGAATAATATACTTGAAATTGATAATGCTAATTTAACCGCTACTGTTCAGCCAGGTGTTGTTACCGGAAATTTGCAGAAAGAAGCGGAAAAGTTTGGATTATTATATCCTCCCGATCCGGGCAGTTCAAATGTGTGTACAATCGGCGGGAACGTCGCAAACAACGCGGGAGGTTTACGTGGATTAAAATATGGAGTGACCAAAAATTATGTTCTCGGCGCTGAAATGATTTTACCGAGCGGCGAGTTAATGAAAAGCGGAGGAAAAAATTATAAAGATGTTGCAGGTTATAACCTGCGCGATTTTATAGTCGGCAGCGAAGGAACCTTGGGGATAATAACAAAAATAATTTTAAAGCTAATCCCGGTGCCGCAGAAAACAAAAACCATGCTTGCATATTTTAACAAACTTTCGGACAGCGCAAAGTCGGTTTCTGAAATTATCTCTGCGCATATTACGCCGAGCATGCTGGAATTCCTGGATAGGACAACTATTAATTGCGTTGAAGATTTTACTAACGCAGGTCTGCCGAGAAACTGCGAGGCTATATTGTTAATTGAAGTTGACGGCAGGAATAGTATAGTTGAAGAAGATGCCGAACTGATAAAAAATATTTTGAAAAAGAATGGAGCATTTTTTATAAGATCCGCGGAAAATAAAAAGGAAGCTGAGTCATTAAAGCTTGCACGGCGCAGCGCGTTTAGCGCTCTAGCACGGAAGCGACCAACCACAATTTTGGAAGATGCCACGGTGCCGAGGAGCGAACTTCCCATAATGATTGAAAAAATTACTGATGCTGCAAAAAAATTCAATGTAACATTTGGAAATTTTGGTCACGCCGGCGATGGCAATCTCCATCCGACTTGTCTTACTGATGAACGCGACAGCAAAGAAATTAATTTAGCTCACAAAGCATTTGATTTTATTTTTAACGAGGCAATAAAATTAGGCGGGACTATTACCGGTGAGCATGGAACCGGGCTTGCGAAAAAACAATTCCTCGAACAAGCGGCGGGTATTCCCGCTGTGGATATGATGAAAAAAATAAAGTTGTCCATTGATCCTAATAATATTTTAAACCCTGGGAAAATCTTTTCTACCAGCCCGCGATGCGAAGGTACGTTACCAAAAAGTAGGGAACAGATAAAAAATTTCTTACAATAAACTACACAATAAAATGCCTAAAGATGAAAATAAAAATCGTCTGCTTGAAGTGTTACCTGGAGACGATGTTTTGTCGCAGTGCATTCATTGCGGAATGTGCCTTGCTACTTGCCCGACTTATGAAATGACAAAGCTTGAACGTTCTTCACCACGCGGAAGAATACGTTTAGTAAATGAAGTAGCAAAAGGAGAAATGGATGTTACAAAAACTTTCGTCGAAGAAATGGATTATTGTCTCGATTGCCAGGCATGTGAAACTGCTTGTCCTGCGGGGGTTAAATACGGTTTAATAGTTGAAGCGGCACGTATTATTACCGAAGATTACAAAATTGAAAAGATAAGAACACGCTTAATAAAAAAGCTTTCCTTAAAATTTATTATTCCACACCGGGGATATCTAAAGTTTGCGTCAAGGATCATAAAAATTTATCAAAGGTCAAGTTTAAGAAATTATTTTCACAGCTCCGGTTTAGTTAGAAAGTTTTTCCCAAAACTTTTGGAATTTGATTTACTCTCACCAACGGTATCATCAAAATTTTCAGATGAATATTTTGATGAGCGAATTTTACCTGCGTCTAAAACGAAGCACAAAGTTGCAGTATTAACCGGTTGTTTAATGAGCACCATGTTTCATGAAATCAATCAGGATACGGTTGACGTTTTAACCGCTATGGATTGTGAAGTAATAATACCTAAAGAACAGGTATGCTGCGGCTCTATAAACGGGCATAACGGTGACATTGAAACCGCGAAGAGATTAGCGAGGATAAATATAGATGAATTTTTAAAATATGATTTTGAATCATTGATCATGAATTCTTCCGGATGCGGCGCGTTCATGAAAGAATATCAAACGCTTCTCAAAGATGATGAAATATATAGCGTCAAAGCAAAAATATTGTCTTCAAAGGTTAAAGATATAATGGAATTTTTAGCACAAATAAACTTAGATGATAAATTTAAGCAAGTAAAAGAAACAATTACTTACCACGATGCGTGTCATTTGGTACATTCACAAAAAATATTTAACGAGCCTAGAAAAGTTTTACAATCATTGCCTGGCGTAGATATAGTTGATCTTGATGAATCAACCTGGTGCTGCGGCAGCGCGGGAATTTACAACTTAACTCATTACGATGACTCAATGATTTTGTTGCGAAGAAAGATGATGAAAATAAAAGAAACAAAAGCGCGGATTGTATTAGCAGGTAATCATGGATGTATAGCGCAATTAAGATACGGCGCAAAAAAATTTAATGTTGATGTAGAAGTAATTCATCCGATTAGTTTTATAAAAAGATGTTTGAATATTCCTTAGCACATTAAGATTTACCTCGTTCTTCCCTTTAACTATTTAACATTTCAACAATATTTATCCTCGGCACCTAATTGCATATTATAATGATATGTATCACTAAGGCTAAGTAATTATTTAAATAAATTTTCAGCCGGAATAAATAAAAATGTATGGGAACTATTCTTAGGCATGTTGAAAAAAATAATAACAAGAAAATAAAAATTCTAATAGTTTCTTTTTTTTATAAGTATAATTTTTTAAGTTTGCCACAACATTTTTAGAATCGTTACAAAAAAATATTTGAATACTCTTTGCGGGTAATTTCATTCCGCATATTTATTAATAATACAGAAATTAAACGAGGTAGGCTTACTTAAGTACTATCTGTTAGTTTTTATAATTTTAAATTATCATCTTTCATTCTAATGAAAATAGTGTAGGCATAAGATGAAAAAATCTTTACTAGATTATATCCTTCGTGTTCGGCTTCCAATTACTATATTTGTTATTCTTGCATCATTTACGGTGACATATTTTGCGTCCCGTGCTGAAAGAGACAATGTGGGATATAGCCCAGTGCAACCAATTAACTTTTCACATAAGCTTCACGCCGGTGATATGAAAATAGATTGCCAATACTGCCATACCGGCGTTGAACTTTCGCGTCATGCTATGGTGCCTCCGCCTCAAACGTGCATGAACTGCCACAGCATCGCGAGAAAAGACAGACCGGAAATTATTAAACTAACCGCTTATTATAATGAAGGCAAACCAATTCCATGGGTAAGAGTTCACAGGGTGCCCGACTTTGTTTATTTCAATCACAGCGTTCATGTAAATATGGGTATTAAATGCGAAAGCTGTCACGGCAATGTGCCGCAGATGGAGCGAATTGTGCAAGTGCATTCATTTACAATGTCGGCTTGCCTGGACTGTCATCGTAATGCACAGAAAAAATTACCTTATTTAAAAAATATCAAGAACGGTCCGGAAAACTGTTATGCATGCCATCGTTAATTGATTAAGGAATCTATAATGAATATTCAAAATTTATTTGATAAAAAGCTTGAAAGAAAAAAATTTTTTATTTCAGTTGGAGCGGGATTAGCCGGATTTGTTTTGTTGAAAACTTTTCCTTTCAACTTGTTCGCTAAGAATAAAATAAAATTTCGAGAAAGCAACCGGAAAATTAAAGTTAGAATCAACCCGCTTGCTGTTAGTCGTAATAAAATAGGTGAAAATAATGGCTGAAAATATTGATGCTCAAAATAATCAAGAACAAAAAAAACAAGACATTGATTATTGGCAGAGTTTTAAAGAATTATACAAAGATATTTCATTTACTGAGGCAAAAAAACATGAATTTAATAAAAGTGTAACTGAAGACTTTGAGCCTTCAAAGTTATCTAATCTTTCGAGAAGAAAGTTCCTTGCTTTAGTAAGCGCCTCTGCAGCTTTCGCAGCCGCTGGATGCTCCGATTACCGCGGCAACGGAAAAATAATTCCTTATAAAACCAAGCCGGAAGAAATCACTTTAGGAGTCCCAAACTATTATGCTTCAACTTATGTTGAGAACGGAATTGATTACGGGATATTAATAAAAACTCGCGAAGAAAGACCTATTAAAGTTGATGGCAACCCGGATCATCCAACAAGTAAAGGAAAAACTTCGGCAAAAGCTCAGGCTGCCATTTTAAGCTTATATGACCCTGAAAGATTACAGCAGCCGTTAAGAAAAAATAGTTCCGGTATGATGATGAAATCTACCTGGCAGCATATTGACCAGGAAATTTCTAATTCACTTTCGAACATAAATGGGAAAGAGATTTCCATTATTTCGCATAAAATTATTTCTCCTACTACAGCTAAAACTCTGGAAGACTTTCAACAAAAATATCCAACTGCAAAGGTTTATTCGTATGAACTTTTTAATGAATCAATTAGAAATTCAGCGTGGCAGAAATGTTATGGCTCTGAAGTATTCCCATCAATAAAATGGGACGAAGCAAAAATTATTTTGGCTTTGGAATCTGATTTCCTCGGAACAGACGGAAATAAAGTGGAAGCTTCGAGATTATATACGCAGCGAAGAAATAATTCCGAACTTGATAATTTTAACCGTTTGTATTCAATTGAAGGTAATCTTTCTTTAACCGGCATGAACGCAGATTATAGAATGAGGCTTCGCCCTGATCTTCAATTTGAATTTGTTATGTCCTTGGTCAGTGAAATATCCAAGCATGTCGGCGGTGTTGATGTTGATCCGAATATTTTGAACAGTTATAACCTATATGAGTTTGCGGAAAAGAACTCACTATACGGAAACATCCTTGAATTGCTTGTTAAAGATTTGTTAAAGAATAAAGGCGCTTCAATTATTTATGCCGGCAGAACTCTTCCGGAAAATGTTCATGTTGCAGTAAACCTGCTGAATGAAATTCTTGGCAACACAAAATTATATAATCCCGATACGGTGGAACTTCAAAATTTATCTTTAAGTAAAAAAGAAGACTGGGAAAATTTAGCGCTTGCGATGAATGAAGGAAAAGTCGGTGCGGTAATTAGTTTTGATGCAAATCCCGTCTATCATCTTCCTTCTGACTTAGGGTTTAATGATGCGCTTAAAAAAGTTCCTATAGTTATTTCACTTACGGAGAGTGAAAACGAAACGTCAGAGTTTGCAAATTATGTTATTCCTATCAGCCATCCATTTGAGTCGTGGGGTGATGCTCAAACACGTTCGGGATATTATTCGCTGCAGCAGCCAGTTATTTCTCCTCTTTTTTATACAAGGCAGAAGGAAGAAGTTATATTGGCGTGGGTGAGCGGTAATTATAAAGAAAATATTTATCACGATTATTTGATGGATAACTGGCAAAAAAATATTTACCCGGCTTTAAATGAAATGCTCGACTTTAACCGCTTTTGGCTTGGGGCGCTTCAAAGAGGAATTGTGAAAACTTCGGCTGATACAAAATCAATCGGAGCTTTTAACAAATCTTCTCTTGATATATTCAATGAGAAAGCGAAAATCAACTCCGGTTATGTTGTCTGTCTTAGAGAAAGCTATTCAACTGGCGATGGAAAATATGCCAACAACGGCTGGCTTCAAGAGCTGCCGCATCCGGTAACAAAAGTAACGTGGGATAATTATGCATCGATTTCAGTTGCGACTGCAAAACGGTTAAATATAGAAGAAAGAGATGTAATAGAAATTACTTTAGATGATAGAAAATTAAATATCCCTGTTGTCATTCAGCCCGGCTCGTCCGACGATACTATTACCATAGAGCTTGGTTACGGAAGGACCAAATGCGGTGTGGTAGGATTGGGAACAGGATTTAACGCAAATGTTTTACTGTCTAAAGACGGCGGTATATCACCGTGGATATATACGTCGGCAGCGATAAAGAAAACAGGAGACACTTATGAAATTATTGCAACAATGGAACATCATCCGATAGATGACCCGCTCGTTTCAGATGTTGTTGAGAAAAGAAAAATTGTTCTTGAAGGAACAGTACTTGGATATAAGAAGAATCCGAGTTTTATCCAGGAGCAACGACCGGAAAATACAAGGAGCCTTTATGATCCGCATGATTATCCCGGCGTAAAATGGGGCATGGCGATTGACCTTAATAAATGCACCGGCTGCGGCGAATGCGTAGTCTCGTGTAACGCTGAAAATAACATCCCGGTTGTTGGAAAAGATCAAGTTAAGGTAAGCAGGGAAATGCAATGGATAAGAATTGATAGATATTATTCCGGGAGCGCCGAAGATCCTAAAGTAAGCCTGGAGCCTATGCTATGCCAGCAATGCGATCATGCACCATGCGAAAATGTTTGCCCGGTTGCGGCGACAAATCATAGTGACGACGGATTAAATCAAATGGTTTATAACAGATGCGTCGGCACAAGGTATTGCTCAAACAACTGCCCTTACAAAGTAAGAAGATTTAACTTCTTCAATTTTAGAGATCATTTTAGAGACGGTTATCAGCAGAGTAATTTATTTGATCTTGTTTATAATCCGGAAGTAACGGTTCGTTCCCGTGGAGTAATGGAGAAGTGTACTTTTTGTATACAGAGAATTATGGATGCCCGATCAACTGCTATAAGAGAACATAGGCAGCTAAAAGGCTCCGATGTAAAAACAGCGTGTCAGGATGCTTGCAACACTGAAGCTATTAAGTTCGGCGATATGAATGACAAAGAATCCGAATTCTATAAATACCGAAATCATGAACTAGGATATTACGTCTTAGAAAATTTAAATGTTAGACCGAACGTTACCTATCTTGCAAAATTAAGAAATACTCATACGGAGGAAGTATAAGTGAATATTGATTATACTAAAGAGTTAGCTCTTGTTGAAGGAAATCATCGATTAGCAGATATTGATGAGCTAATTTCCAGACCATTAACTCAACCGCCTACAAAAAAATATTATATAGCTCTTTCTATCAGCGGTACAGCTTTATTGATCGGGGCTTATTCACTTTGGTTAACGTTGTATTATGGGATAGGAATGTGGGGGAATAATGTTCCCGTTGGGTGGGCTTTTGATATAACCAATTTCGTCTTTTGGATAGGTATCGGTCATGCCGGAACACTTATTTCCGCGATCTTATTTTTATTACGACAAAGATGGAGAACCGGTATAGCGCGCTTCGCTGAGGCAATGACCATTTTTGCTGTTATGACGGCTGGAATATTCCCTGTTATACATACCGGTAGACCGTGGCTGGCAGGTTATTTAATACCATATCCCAACCAGCATTTATTGTGGCCAAATTTTGTTTCTCCATTGTTGTGGGATGTTTTTGCGGTTTCAACTTACTTTACTGTTTCACTTTTATTCTGGTACATGGGATTAATTCCCGACTTCGCAATATTAAGAGACAGAACGGTATCAAAAGTTAAGAAAACAATTTATTCTGTTTTCAGTTTAGGGTGGAGGCATTCAAACCGCCACTGGAGGCATTATGAAAAAGTTTATATGATACTTGCCGGGCTGGCAACTCCTCTTGTTCTTTCTGTTCATACAATTGTAAGCTTTGACTTTGCCGTTTCATTAATTCCCGGATGGCATACTACAATATTCCCTCCTTACTTTGTTGCCGGTGCTATATATTCCGGTTTTGCAATGGTGATGACGGTTTTAATCTTTGTCCGAAAAGTTTTCGATATGGAAGATTTGATTACTTTAAATCATCTTGAGCGGATGGCGAAGGTTATGCTTCTAACAAGCTCGATGGTAGCGTATTCTTATCTGATGGAATTTTTTATCGCATGGTACAGCCAGGTTCCTTCGGAGCAGTATGATTTTTGGGCAAGAGTTGTCGGACCTTACAGATGGGCTTGGTACTTTATGATTAGCTGCAACTTTTTGATACCTCAAACAATCTGGTTCAAAAAAGTTAGACGCTCGGTACCGATTCTTTTTGTCATTTCAATTTGTGCAAACATTGGGATGTGGTTTGAACGATTTGTAATTATTGTTCAATCACTAAGCAGAGACTTTTTACCTTCAAGCTGGCACATGTTTGTTCCAACGCTTGTTGACTTCGGCGTGTTAACAGGAAGTTTCGGATTATTCTTTACGTTGGTTTTACTTTTTGCCAAAACGTTGCCCGTGGTATCTATGGTTGAAACGAAGTCTGTATTAGATGGCGCTCATCCTCACCATAAGAGTGATCATACGGGTGAAGTAAATTTTGTAACTCAGGGAAATGTTGTTGCCGGTATTAATACTTCAATTGGCGGAGGGGACAATGGAAAATAAATCTTTGCATTCAGTCGCGGCGTTATTTGATACTCCTGACCAAATAATAAATGCGGCTCATAAAGTTGCAGATGCCGGTTATAAAAAATTTGATGTTAACACGCCGTATCCGGTCCACGGAATGGATAAGGCTATGGGGCTGGGACAGTCAAAAATCGGATGGATTACATTGTTCTTCGGTTTTTCAGGAGCCATTTTTATATTCCTTTTTATGGGATGGACAATGGCGATGAATTATCCTTACGTCATTGGCGGTAAACCGTTTTTCGCTTACCCGGCATTTATTCCGATTACATTTGAAGTTACTGTATTAAGCGGCTCAATCGCTACTATATTAGGAATGCTGGCTGTGTTTTTTAATTTACCTTCATTGAATGATCCGATTCAAGACTCGGATTATATCAAACAAGTTTCTACGGATAAGTTTGGGGTTTTAATCGAAGCTTCCGATGAAAAGTTTGACAAAGAAAAAGTAGTTGAATTTCTAAAGAGTCTTGGCGCAACGAAAATAGAATACATCTATGAACCTGAAAAAGAAGAATTCAAAATTCTGCAGCCAAAATTTTTAGTGTTCCTTGCGCTTGTTGCCATTTTTACTTCTGGAGGAACTTACGTTACATTAAATAAATTAATGTACATAGTTCCTTTTAATTGGATGGATAGGCAAAGCAAATCTAATCCTCAGAGCGAAACTACTTTTTTCCATGACGGCTTCGCCATGAGAACTCCGGTAAAAGGAACTGTCGCCAAGAATTTTATGCCTTATCCGTATCAAGGGCAAGCACAGCCGGCAGAAGTTCTATCCAATCCGACATTACCGACTAAGGAAATTTTAGAACTTGGTCAAAGAAAGTTTTTAACATTCTGCAGCCCTTGCCATGGAAATTATGCGGATGGAAACAGCAGGCTGATGGGACAATTTCCTCCGGGTCCAACTTTACATTCGGATAGGATTATCGGATACAGCGACGGAATGATCTATAATATTATTACAAATGGACAGAATGCAATGCCATCTTATGCATATCAAATCCCGCGTGAGCAGCGCTGGGCGATTATTGATTATATCAGAGTATTGCAAAGAGCTCAAAATCCAAAACCATCTGATTTCCAAGCGATTAGTCAGTTAAAAAAGGAGTCCGGAAAAAATGTCGTCAACTGAGATTGGTTACATCAAAAAAGAATTACCAGATAAAATAAGAAAGATTGGCGTTAGTCTTTTGGCGGCTGGTGCCGGGTTAGGTATTATCGGCTTTCTGGTAGAACCTCAGAGAGCCGCGTTTAGCTATTTAACCGCATTTCTATTTTTAGTAAGCATTGGAATTGGTTCTCTATTCCTTGTGGCTTTAGAATATGCCGCAGGCGCTGACTGGAGCACTCCTTTCCGTCGTGTAAGCGAATTCTTTTCTGCTGTGATCCCATTTTTACTTGTGCTTGTAATTCCTCTTTTGTTCAGTATGCATAATCTTTTTTCATGGACTCATAAAGATATTGTCGACAGAAGTGAATTGTTAAAAGGCAAAACTTCTTATTTGAACATTCCTTTTTTTATAATTCGTTCAATTGGAGTTTTAATAATTTGGTGGATTTTTTATTATTTCATAATTAAAAATTCCCGTCAACAGGATGCTTCAAAAGATCAGACGCTTACACGGAAGAATATAAAAGTTTCTACCGGCTTTATACCGGTATTTGGTTTGTCGATAACCGTAATAGCTTTCGATTGGCTGATGAGCCTCGAGCCGAACTGGTTTTCCACAATATTCGGAGTTTACTTTTTTGCGGGAACTGTTTGGTGCGCTCTGGCAGCACTTACTCTTACTGTAGTTTTGTTGAATGAACGGGGGTATCTTCATACAAAAATTACATCTGATCATTATTACACACTCGGTGTTCTGATGTTTGCTTTCACAGCCTTCTGGGGTTACATAGCGTTCTCACAATACTTATTAACCTGGTATGCTGATATTCCGGATGAAACTATTTGGTTTATGCATAGGTGGATCGGCGGCTGGAAAGTTGTTTCTATTTTAATAGTCATTACTCATTTTGTGGTTCCATTTTTTTATCTGCTGTCATATAAATCAAAAACGAACGCTAAGCAATTAAAATTCATAGCTGTGTGGATAATGTGCGCCCATTTTCTTGATATATACTGGATGGTTATGCCGAGCATGAAATTAAACGGTTTCCAATATTCGTTTAGCTGGACTGATATTGTTTTCCCGGCTGCAGCAGTTGGTTTTGTTATTTTGTTATTTAAATCTCTTAGTAAAAGATATAACCTTTTGCCTATTGGCGATCCAAAGCTTCAGCGAGGTTTAGACTTTCATCTTTAAGAAGAAGGACAAAAAAGAATTTTATGGATAATTCAAAAAAAATAATTCAAGATTTTATCACGGATATAAAAAATAACCCGACTAAAATATTTAGCTTGATTTACCCTTATATATTACTAATTGGATTGGGTGTAGGAATATTTTATTTATACAAAATTAATTATGTTGAAGAATCTACAATACCGCCGAGTATGCCGGTTGCAAATCAGACTGAAGATTTGCCGTTAATTATGCCGAGCGAAAGTATGAGCAGTGATATTAGCTCGCTTACAAATCCGTCTGATGATTTAGTCAACAAAGGCAAAGCTATATTCACGGCTTCTTGCGTTGCCTGCCATGGCGCAGATGGTAAGGGCGATGGCGTTGCCGCGGCTGCTTTAACCCCGAAACCAAGAAATTTTACAAGCAAAGACGGCTGGATTAACGGACCTAAATTATCCGGCATTTACAAAACTTTGTCCGAAGGAATCACCGGTAGCGCAATGGTTGCGTTCACAAATCTGTCGCCTGCTGATAGATTTGCTTTAGCTCATTACATTAGAAAAACCTTTGTACCCGATCCGCCTCAAGATACTCCGGATGATATTAGCAACTTAGTTGCCGCGTTTCATCTCGGCGAAAAGCAAAAAAATCCTGGGCAGATACCGATTACTGATGCTATGCAGCTAGTTGCAAATGATAATGAAGCGCATTACGAAAATATTCTTAATGTTTTAAAAAATATTTCTGGTGACTCTCAACCTGGTGCGGAAATATTTTCTAAAGTTACAAAAGATAAAATGAAGGCTCTTATTACTTTAAGCAATTCCAAAGACTGGCATAAAAACGAAGATGCTTTTGTCGATGTCATTGTTAATAATATAAACCAGGATGGTTTCAACGGAAATGTTTATGACTTATCTAAATCAGATTGGAATACTTTTTATAATTATATGAATAAGTTTTTTTAGATGAAAAGATTTTTCACTATCGGTCTATTTATACTTTCACTTGTTGTGTCAAGGACTGCTTTCGCGGCTGAAATCAATACTGCGGTTGGTGTTGATAAAAAACTTGGCGAAAATATTCCTCTTGATATACATTTTTATGACTCCAACGGACAAAAAGTATTATTGAAAGATATAGTTACTAAACCGACAGTAATAGACTTTGCGTATTATAAATGTACTGGAATCTGCACTCCGCTGATGACTGAAATAGCTGATGTTATTGATAAAGTTGATTTGGCTCCCGGAAAAGATTTTAACATTATAACAGTAAGTATAAATCCCAATGAGACTCCGAAAGATGCGGCAAATAAAAAAGCAGAGATGACGGCTTTAATCAACAAAAAGTTTCCGCCTGATTCATGGAGATTTTTAACTGGCGACAGCACTGCGATTAAGACATTGGCTGATGCTGCCGGCTTTCATTTTGAGCGGCAAGGAAATACTTTCCTTCATACCGGATTATTGATCTTTATTTCTAAGGAAGGAAAGATTTGCCGTTATTTAGAGCCAGGTTATGATACTAAAGGAAATTTTCAGATACTTCCGTTAGATTTTAAAATGTCTATTATAGACGCTGCCAGAGGGCAGGCGATACCTGTTATTGATGAAGTATTAAGATTTTGTTTTGCGTTCCAGCCGAAAAATGAAATGCTGGTAAATTATTTATTCGCGGCAATAGGGATATTTATGATTTTAATGGTTGGAGCATTTGTGAAATTCGTTCTGTTCAAGCACCCAAAGAATAATGTTACGCTACAAAAAATAAATAAGTAACAAATGAGGATTAAGAAATGAAATTCATACGAGGTAGAATTTATGTCGAGTAATTCCGTAGCTGTCGGTAAAGAAGGAAATTTACCAAGCTATTTAATAGACGAAGGAAAGAGAAAGGGTATATTAGCCTGGATACTTTCAACAGACCATAAGAGGATAGGTATCCTTTATATGATCGCGCTACTTAGTTTTTTTGCAGTTGGCGTTACTCTTGGCTTTTTAATAAGACTTGAGTTGTTAACCCCGCAAGGCACAATTGTAAATCCGCAGGCATACAATGAATTCTTTACTCTCCACGGGGTAATAATGATTTTCATTGTTGTTGTCCCCGCTATTCCAAGCATATTCGGAAATTTCTTTTTGCCGATAATGCTCGGCGCTAAGGACGTTGCCTTTCCGAGACTAAATCTTCTTACCTGGTATTTATATGTTATTGGAAGCATTATGATTCTGCTTTCAATAGTTCTTCCTGGCGGTGCTGCCGATACCGGCTGGACATTCTATATTCCATACAGTGTAAGAACCGGCACAAATATGATCTTCACTTTAACCGCTGTATTTGTTCTCGGTTTCTCGTCAATTTTAACCGGCGTAAATTTTTTGACGACTATACACAGGCTTCGTGCCCCCGGAATGGGCTGGTTCAAGATGCCGCTATTTGCATGGTCGTTGTATGCTACGGGATGGATTCAAGTATTAGCTACTCCAATTGTCGGTATTACTTTACTGCTGGTAATTATTGAAAGAGTATTTGGAGTCGGTTTGTTTGATCCAACGCTTGGCGGCGATCCAATATTATTCCAGCACATGTTCTGGATGTATTCTCATCCTGCGGTGTATATAATTATTGTTCCGGCAATGGGAGTTATATCTGAAATTATTCCGGTCTTTTCCAGAAGAACAATTTTTGGTTACAAGTTTATTGCATTTTCAAGTATAGGTATAGCTGTATTCGGATCGCTGGTTTGGGCGCATCATATGTTTGCAGTCGGAATGAGCAACAATGCTGAATTTGTTTTTTCTCTTTTAACTTTTCTCGTAGCAATACCAAGCGCTATAAAAGTTTTTAACTGGACTGCTACCTTATATAAAGGTTCAATAGAACTTGAGCCACCAATGCTCTATGCTCTTGCGTTTATATTCTTATTTTCTATCGGCGGGCTTACAGGAATTATTCAAGGCGCGTTGAATGTTGATATTTATTTAACCGATACTTATTTCATAGTCGGGCATATTCATTATGTCGTATTTGGAGGTACAGGCATAGGAATATTCGCAGCCTTACACTATTGGCTTCCGAAAATGTTTGGAAGGATGTATAATAAAAAAGTTGCTAAGGTTGCCTTCTGGATAATTTTTGTCGGCTTTAATATTCTTTATTTCCCATTCTTGATTTTAGGATGGTTGGGAATGCCGAGAAGGTCATATCACTATCTTCCCAGATTCCAAATATATCATGTTATCGCAACTGTTGGTTCATGGATTTTAGTGCTTGGATTAATAATTATGTTTTTCAATTTATTGAAATCTATTAGATCAGGCAAAGTAATTACTGACAAAAATGTTTGGGGAGGAGAATCTCTTGAATGGCATACACAAACACCGCCGATAGCTGAGAACTTTGTTGATATCCCGGTAGTTAACGATGCTCCGTATGAATATAAACAAAACGATGAAGAAATTTTAGAAAAAGAGGAGGTACTTTGAGCGCAGAAAATCACGCCGTAGTTCATGTCCACCGGGATGATATTGCCACAAAGATGGGCATGTGGCTTTTCTTGTTTTCCGAACTATTATTGTTCGGGGGTTTGTTCCTGATGTATTCCGTATACAGGTATACGCATCAGCATGATTTCCATATTGCAGCTGAAGGTATGAATATTTTCCTGGGAACAGCTAATACTATAATTCTTTTAACGAGCAGTTTAACAATGGCTCTTGCAATAACTGCGATGCAAAAAGGCAAAAAAATACTGTCTCTTTCTCTCCAGATAATTACTTTCTTGTTCGGGCTTGCATTCCTTATTAACAAGTTCTTTGAGTGGAGTGCTGAATTCAGAGAAGGCAATTATCCGGGTTCACCAATATTAACCGCCAAACCAGCCGGACAAGTTTTGTATTACGGGCTATATTATACAATGGTCGGCTTGCACGGCGTGCATGTTATTGTCGGAATGACGGTAATAGCTTTTATGATTAGGTTTACAATTAAAGGAATTATTACAAAAGATAATTATGTAAAGTTGGAAGCCGCCGGCTTATACTGGCACTTGGTTGATATAATCTGGATTTTCTTATTCCCCTTATTTTATCTTATTACTTGAGGAATTGTGAATGGAAGAAAATAAAGTTCAAAATGAACATGTACATACTCCGGGATACGGTATTTATTTCTTTGTCTGGCTTGCACTAATAACACTAACTGCATTAACGGCGACTGTTTCAGGTGTTAATTTTGGTAAGCTAAGCATTACAGTTGCTTTGATTATTGCCGCTGTAAAATCATACCTGGTATTGACAGAATTTATGCATCTTAAATTTGAGATGAGAGCTTTTAGAATTTTTGTATTAGTTGCAATTCTGTTCTTTACGATTTTAATCGTGTTGTTATTTTCCGATTATTCTTTTTATTAAAGGAGAAAAAATGTTTGCAGATGCATCAAGCTTTGTTCAATCTGTCGATAGTACTTTTATTTTTATAGTTTCTGTCTGCGTTTTCTTTTTGGCATTGATAACAACCATGATGATTATCTTCGTTATCAAGTACAACAGAAAAAGAAATAAAAAAGCCGTTAATATTCACGGCAGCGTTCCGTTAGAGATTACTTGGACGGTTATTCCGACCATACTCGTAATTATCATGTTTTACTTTGGCTGGGAAGGTTATGAGCTAATGACTAATGCTCCTGCCAACTCAATGGTTATAAAAGTAACCGCACAGATGTGGAGCTGGAAATTTGAATATCCAAATGGAGTTAAAACTGATACACTTTATGTTCCTGTTAATAAGCCCGTAAAAGTTTTACTCCATTCGCAGGATGTCGATCATTCTTTTTATGTACCGGCATTTAAGTTTAAGAAAGATGTAATACCATCACGTACAAATACTGCATGGTTTTTACCGGAAAAATTAGGAACCTTTGACGTCTTTTGCGCTGAATACTGCGGCTTGAGGCATTCTTATATGTACAGTGCCGTTGTGGTAATGCCACAGGCAGATTTCAAAAAATGGCTTGATGCCCAGGAAGAAAAACAAAAAGATAACGACACAACATCGGCGGCAAATTTGTAAATGCTAACTTTAACATTAAAAAATATTGACTCTAAATTTCTTGCGACTCCTTTAAAGGAGAAAGTGAATATTATAGTCGAGCTAACAAAATTAAGGATTACTTCGTTTGTTACTTTAACCACCGTGTTCGGATTTATCTGTGCGGAAGGGAAGTTAACAAGCGGTATTATTGCTCCTATAATAGGCGTACTTCTTCTTTCATCAGGTTCGGCAGTTGTTAACCATTACCAGGAAAGAAATACGGACGCATTAATGGATAGGACAAAAAATCGTCCGATACCTTCAGGAAGAATTGCCGCTAATTCCGCATTATTAATTTCTTTAGCTTTGATTATAACCGGATCTTTCATACTTTATTTTGGAATTGGTCCATTGGCGTTCTTACTCGGTCTTCTAAATTTGTTCTGGTATAACGGAATTTATACACCGTTGAAAAAAGTTTTCGCGTTGGCAATTATTCCCGGTTCACTGGTCGGTGCTATTCCGCCTGCAATTGGGTGGGTAGCAGGCGGAGGAAACATTTTTGACTGGCAGCTAATCATTCTAGCTTTTTTCTTTTTTATCTGGCAAATACCGCACTTCTGGCTTTTGCTTTTAGTATTTGGAAAAGATTACGAGCAAGCAGGCTTCCCAACATTAACTCAAATATTTAATTTCAATCAATTATCCAGAATCACTTTTATCTGGATAATTGCAACCGCTGTTACCAGTTTCTTAATTCCTGTATTTGGAATAGTAAAAAGCCCGGTTATACAATTTGTGTTGTTACTGCCAGGCTTCTGGCTGATCGGCAATTCCATAACTCTGCTAAGAGAGACAAAAAGGAAATTATCTTTTCGTTCCGCATTTATGGATATAAATATTTTTGCTGTGCTCGTAGTTTTAATTTTATCATTCGACAAACTTTTTATATAATGAAATAATAGTGAGAAAAAATGGATTTTCTTGACAAATTAGTTGTACCGCTTTCACCGCAGCATATTATGCTTTTGCATTATATGTTGATGCTTATTTTTTCATTGTTTATTCCTTTCGTAAGCATAATAATAGGAGGAGTATTCTTCTCGTTATACTTTAAGAGTAGGGGATTGAAAGAAAACAATTCCAACTTCTTAAAATTTTCTAAAGAAATAACTGAAGTAGTGACAATAAATAAAAGCATGGGTATCGTTCTTGGAGTGCTGACTCTTTTAACATCAATATTGATATTTATACAGCTGTACAGTTCAAAAGGAGCATACTCAATTCTTTTCTTATTTATTTCATTATTATTGATGATCTTCGGTCTGATCTTAATATACACTTACCGTTATTCCTTAAAATTAACGGATATTTTTAACGCTATTAAAGACTTTCATGCTGATGATAAAATAATTGATAACGAAATATCCGAGCTTCACTCAAGCAGTAGAAAACTTAGCTCCAGATCAGGCTTGTATGGTTTTATTTTTATTTTTGTCTCTGTCTGGATGTTTGTTGCTGCTGTTACACTTCCGACCTACTCAAACTCAATGGCTGATAGAAATATTTTATCGATTTTACTTTCATGGCTGGTTATATCCAGATTAATTCCTATACTTCTCATTGCAGGCGCTTTTACAGGCGCAACCATTTTATTTATTTATTTTTATTGGGGTGGCGGAAAGAAAAATTTGCAGCCGGATTATCTAAGCTTTATAAAAAATTTTAGTATTAAGCTTACATTTACCTCCATTGTAATTCTTCCTTTATTTCTTTTGGTTGACCTTGTTATACTTCCCAATGACACATTATCTGCTTCCGTATTCGTGTATGCGAGTCTTGCTTTAGCATTAATATTTATCGCCTATCATTACCTTTACGTGATGTCAAGAAATCATAATCTAAAATATGTGCTGCATGTTTTTATTGCAGTTATTCTAGTTATAGTTTTTAGCGTTATAAAAGATCAATTTTCATTAGCTAATGCTAGTGAGCTGCGCACGGTCGAAATGGGTGCGCAATATGCGGAAGTAATGCAGAAACTTACCGGCGAAGGAGCAGCGCCTAAGATCAGCGGGGAAGATATTTATAAAAATATTTGTTCTTCATGCCACAGTTTTGATCATAAAGTTGTTGGACCGCCATACAAACAAACTCTTCCTAAATATAAAGGAGATGTAGATAAACTTGTTGCTTTCATATTACATCCAACTCAAAATAATCCGGGTTATCCTCCAATGCCGAATCCAGGATTAAAGCCTGCTGAAGCAAAAGCCGTAGCCACATACATTCTGAAAGAAGTTAAGAAGTACGAATAAAATTTTTTACGCATTATATTTTTACTAAGCGTATTTAAACTAAAAAAAGTCTCATATAAAAATGAGACTTTTTAGTTTATAGTGACCCCAACGGGATTCGAACCCATATTACCGCCGTGAAAGGGCGATGTCCTAACCATTAGACGATGGGGCCATCAAACAAAATTTCTTTGGGTGAGCGATGGGATTTGAACCCATGACCCTCAGGGCCACAACCTGATACTCTAACCAACTGAGCTACGCTCACCATATAATCAATTTAGAATTATCATTATACATTCTAAATTTTTACATTTTTAATTTTCTTCTTGTACGCCCAAGTGGAATCGAACCACTAACCTACAGCTTAGAAGGCTGTTGCTCTATCCAATTGAGCTATGGGCGCTTATCAATTTAGAATTTAGAGTGTGTAATTTACAACTAAGATTTAGTATTACTTTTTTAACTTTATATTTTATATTACCAAAGTCGGGGCGGCAGGATTCGAACCTGCGACCTCCTGCTCCCAAAGCAGGCGCGATGAACCGGGCTACGCTACGCCCCGTAATAAGACTAAATCTTGCTCAATAATTTTAAGAACTTTTAAAATTTAGATGTCAAATATATCTGTTTATCAATATAAAAACAATTTTTATGATGTTTTCATGAGTAAAAATTGTGATAACTTAATTTACAGCCGGTCAACTCTTCACAGCAAAACCTGATTTTTCTATAAACAGCTTTGCTTTCCTCGCAGTCGTTTCCGAATCGAATGAAATTCTAAACGTTCCGCCAGTTCCTTCTCGTATTTTTAATAGTTCAATGTCTTTTATATTGATCCCTTCATTGAATAAGAGAGTTGTAAGGTTGCTTAAAACTCCTGGCTTATCATTAACAAAGACATAAATATCATACAGAGGATTTATAAAGCCTTTGTTATTCTTTGGGATTTCATCTCGTTTGATGCGGGCTGTTTCAAATAAATTTTTTAGTTTTTCCCAATTTTCTTTTTCAATATACTTTTCGATATTACTTAATTTTTTTTGAAGCCCTCTAATCGATTCAATAATATTTTTCCTATTTAGCTCAACTACAGGTTTCCAGATATCAAAATTGCTTGAAGCAATCCTTGTCATGTCTCTAAAGCCGCCGGCTGCAAAATCGAGATAATTTATTTTGTCATTTTGATCCGGCAATGAATTAACAAGGTTAACCGCAAGCAGCTGAGGAATGTGACTTACCTTAGCGATGATTTTATCATGTAGCTGAGGATTTAAAAATTTGATGCGTGCGCCTAAGATTTTAATAATTTCTACAAGAGGACCGGCTTCATTCTTGAATGTATCGGATAAAATATAAATTGAATTTTCAAACAATAATGGATCAGAGTTATCGAAGCCGCCGTGTTCCTTCCCGGTCATCGGGTGTCCGCCGATATAAATTCCTTTGCTCTTTAATTTCCTCCATTTTTTTTCAAAAACATTTTTAACCCCGGCTACATCGGTAATAATTGTTTTATCATCTACAATAGGAGCTAATACTGTAAGAGCCTTAATTGAAAGATCAGTAGGTAAACAAAGAAAGATAAAATCGGAATTTGCAGCTTCTTCAATTTTATTAAGTTCTTGGTCAATAATATTTAGGTTTATAGCTGAAGCCAAAATTTCTTTTCTATCAAAAGCGCTGATAAGAAAAGATGCAGAGCTGTTCTTTAATGATTTTGCAATCGAACCGCCTATTAGTCCCAAACCTATTATTGAAATTTTAGTTGAAGCCAATTACATCCTATTGTTTATTAAAAAAATACTTCGTGCGCCTGATATCCTGTTAAATGAAATAGACCTCATATTCCATAAAATTATATTCAGGCAGCACGAAAAATTATTTTACATTTTCCTACCGATAACTTCGGCTATAAGTTTTACTTGTTTCATAAGGTCCTCAAATTGTTCAGGTAATAATGCCTGCGGACCGTCTGACAAAGCTTTTTCCGGATCATTATGAACTTCCACCATTAAGCCATCTGCGCCGGCAGCAACGGCAGCGCGAGCCATAGGCAAAACCTTATCGCGAAGTCCTGTTGCGTGGGATGGATCAGCTATTACCGGAAGATGGCTTCTTTTATGAACAACCGGAATTGCAGAAAGATCAAAAGTATTTCTTGTAAAAGTTTCAAAAGTCCTAATACCTCTTTCGCACAGCATAACTTCTTTGTTGCCGTTTGCTAAAATATATTCAGCCGACATAAGCCAGTCTTCAACAGTTGCGGACAAGCCGCGCTTTAGCATAATCGGCGTAGACGTTTTTCCTAAATCGCGTAGCAAAGAAAAATTCTGCATGTTACGTGCCCCGACTTGAAATATATCTGTGTATTCTTCAATTAGTTTTATTTGAGCAGATTCCATCACTTCGGTTATAACAAGAAGATTATATTTATCAGCTGCTTTCCTCAGAAGCTTTAGACCTTCTTCGCCAAGTCCCTGGAATGAATAAGGAGACGTTCTGGGTTTGAAAGCACCGCCTCTTAATATTTTCGCTCCCGAATTTGCGACAATTTCCGCAACAGCAAATATTTGATCTTCATTCTCCACCGAGCATGGACCTGCCATCATTATAACTTCATCGCCGCCGATAACAACATCTTTAATTTTTATCTCTGTGTTTTCTTTTTTAAAACTGCGGCTTGCAAGTTTGAACGGCTCGGTTATTCGATAAACTTCGGCAACACCATCGAGGATTTTTATTTGGCGCGTATCAAAATTCGGTTTAACGCCTATTGCACCAAGAATTATTTGTTCTACTCCGGTCGATTTATGAACTGCGAATCCAAAATCTTCCAGGTGTTTTATTACATTTTCAATTTGCTTATCTGAAACATTTTTTTCAAGAACTACTACCACTGTATCTCCTTCTAATTCTATTTTAATTTTAATGAAATTTCTTTTCGCCTGCTTTTATAGCCGCATCAACATGATCTTCTTTGCGCGGTATTGCACATGAATACATCGGCGTGTAAGCGCAGTATGGATTATATGCCATGTTGAAGTCTATTGTATAAATATAGTTTTTATCTCTGCTCAAATCAAAATCAAGATAACGCCCCACACCGTAGGTATCGTTACCTGTTGTTTTATCCGTATACCAGATTGTATAATATTCCATTCCGTCTTTAGTATTGCCTTGATATACATTCAACTTAAAATTTTTACCATCCATGTTCAAAGTAACATAGCCAAACCTGACTATTTTTCTTTCTTCTCCTTTAGTACCGAAAACACTTACCGTATCCTTAATATTATATAAAAAAAGCTTGCTGTGAAAAACATAATCGGGATCAACCGGGTAATAATTTAGCGGATGAAAGCTTACATTCTTATCGCGTTGAAAAGGCGAGTCAGGCGCGCTCTTCATGTAATTATCTTTTTCAAGTCTAAGTTTTTCAACACCGTGAATATAAGTTAACTGTTCGGGTGAGTATTTTCGTCCGCATGAATTTAGAACTATCGAAGAAAGAAATATTATAAAAAAATATTTCTTGAATCTATAATTACCCGTTTGCATCTTTTTTTACCTTTTTCTTCAATTCGTTTAATTTATTTAAAGCATCAATCGGCGTAAGATTATTTAATTCAATCTCGTCAATTTCCTTTCGTATATTATCATCTCTAAATTCAAACAGACTTATTTGTGAATCGTCTTCATCTTTTATTTTCTTCAATCTTTCTTTCTTAACTTCATAAGGGGTTAATTCTTTGCTCTCTAAATTTTGCAGAATTTCTTTAGCACGGTTAGTAACAAAAATCGGAAGACCTGCCATTTGCGCAACTTGAATCCCATAGCTATGATCGGCGCCGCCTTGAGATACTTTATGAAGAAAAATTACTTTGTCTTCAATCTCTCTTACTTCAACTTTATAATTTTTTATACGCGGAAAAATTTCCGACATTTCGTTTAACTCGTGGTAATGGGTTGCAAATAAAGTTTTAGCGCGAACTTCGGGATTCTCGTGCAAAAATTCCGTTATCGCCCACGCGATTGAAATCCCGTCAAACGTGCTTGTTCCTCTTCCTATTTCATCGAGTAAAATTAAGCTCTTTGAAGAAGCGTTATTTAAAATGTTTGCGGCTTCCTGCATCTCAACAAGGAATGTACTTTCGCCGGCAGAAATATTATCGCTTGCGCCGACTCTTGTAAATATTCTGTCAACCAATCCTATACTCGCTTTTTTTGCCGGGACGAATGAGCCAATTTGAGCAAGCAAAACAATCAACCCGATTTGCCTGAGATAAACAGATTTGCCCGCCATATTAGGACCGGTTAAAATTATAATTTGATTCTTCTCTCCGTCAAGCCGACAATTATTTGCCGTGTATTTTTCCCCGGGCGGTAAAATTCTTTCAACAACCGGATGTCTCCCTTCGATAATTTCAATTTCATTTTCTTCGCTCAGTTCCGGCTTAACATAATTATATTCGCCGGCGCATTCGGCAAATGATAAAAAGCAATCGAGCATCGCAATCATTTTCGCGTTCTGCTGAATTACTTCCGCTTCATGCGCAATAAATA
>Ga0187812_1000035_pt1 | contig 51664 bp, 52 predicted proteins | sample NC_S_2_FD_130582 | JGI IMG/M metagenome (GOLD analysis project Ga0187812, IMG submission 130582) | Wetland sediment microbial communities from Neuse River Estuary, North Carolina, USA - ASW-S_2 | ecosystem: Environmental > Aquatic > Freshwater > Wetlands > Sediment | place: USA: North Carolina...
CAGATATTAAGTTAGTTATTTTATCTCTGCATATTAACTCTAAATCAATTAGAAATAAAAAAGGGAAGCTTAAAAAATAAACTTCCCTTAATTATTAAAATTTGTATTTGTTAATTATTCTACAACGACCAATATGCTGTTATGTACGCGCTGAATGATTGATATGTGGAAGCATATAAGTAGCTTCCTCCTCCGACAATTCTGCCTTGCACTGTAAACCGGTCCGTAATCCTAAAGGTTGCGGCAACATATCCCTGGCGAATAACATAATTACTGTTTGCAATAAAACCAATCAAACCGCCTATAGTTAGGGTTGTGGTTGAGTCTTTTATCAAGTCCCAATCTGCTGTTATGTTATGCGAAGAATATGTTGAAGGAGAATAATACAGAGCTGAAGTCTTAGCAAAACCGGATGTAAAATATTCATATCCAAGTAGAAAATCAGGATAAAAATATTTTCCAATTCTTAGAGCCAGGTTATATCCCGCATTGTTATCGGAAAAGCCGAAATAAGTATAATCGGCAGAAATTTTTACCCCGGTTTTAAATAGATAAGCACCTCCTGCTCTAAAAAGATTTGCGTTTAGCCTGGTATAAACCAAACTTTGAGAGTAAATAACCTGTGAAGCATCTAACCTGTCATAAGTTCCGTACAACGAATAAACATTCGGAACCTCAGCCCTTAAATAAACATTTGCCAGAGGCTCGGTAATATTATTTCCGAAATATGTATTTCCAAAGCCGACGCCGAAGGTAACATTATCTGCTAACCTTAAACCGATATTCCATTTAAAACTGCTTGCGGTCAAAAGAGCTGTATTAGAAACCAGAGACATACGAAATGCTTCTGCGCCAATCGATAAAAACCCGGTTAGTCCTAAATCTACTCTCAGTCCTTGTGTGTTTTCTTTTATACCGGTATTATCCATATAATACGATCCATAAGGAGTGAGCAAAGTATATGTCGGAAATGAAGCAAGGAATCCTCTAAATCCAGTAACAGGCAGCCATGAAATTCTTTGAGCTACGGTTGCGTTTTCAGTTGAGTCAAGCTTTAGCTTATCCTGCATATTGTAAAACACATCTCTTGCTTCGCTGTATTTGTGCATCCTTGTATATGAATCGCCAAGATATAAATTCGTAGTAAAGTCATCCGGCTGATCTTTTTCCAGCTTTTGAAAAGAAGCGAGCGCGTTTACTGAATCGCCCATATAATAATATGCTTTCGCTCTTTGCAGATCGACTGCCGGATCGTAGCCCTGGTTCAAAATGCTTGTATAAATATCAATAGCTTTTTGATAATTTCCAGCACAAACATTTACATCGGCATATTCCCGTTCAATAAGAATATTGGATTCTGTTTGAGCCAGATATTCATCGTACTTTTCCAATGCTTGATGACAGTGCCCCTCGCCGTATAACGCTTCACCCTGAAGTAAAATTGCAAATGATTGTTCCTGCTTGTATCTAAGCTTTTGGACGTACATATCCGATTCAAGTTGTTTTAAATCCGAACTTGTTGGGTCAAGAATTTTAATAGTATCCATGTAATCTTGCGCCGCAACAAAATCATTAGTGTGCATGCTGAGCGAGCTCATTGCGATCAGCGCCGCAACATTATTAGGATTATCAGCCAGTACATTACCGAGATATTTTTTCGCCATTTCGTGATCGTGCCCCATCCAAACAGCTAATTGTCCTCTAAATAGCTGGTACTTTAAATTATTCGGATCCACTGTTAGGAGCGTATCCATGTTCGCAGAGGCTTTGTCAAATTCCCTGTTCATTGACTGAGCTACTGCATAGCTGTATAATACTTCGCGGTCATTAGGATATTTATCCAAATAGTTTTCGTAAACCGTTTCGGTGGAATCATAACTGCCAAGATCATTATAATATTTTCCCAGATTTATAACAGCATCCTTATTGGTGGAATCTTTCGCAAGCTTGTCTTTATAATCCTGAACTTTCTGCATGTAAACTATCGTCTCGGCAGAATCAACCTGAGCGGATAAAATTGCAACTTCAGAAGAGTCATAATTTGCGCGGCTTAAAATATTAAGCTGCTGTGAAGCTTCCTCAAAACGGTTTACTTTGAATAACGCTTTTACTAAAATAAGCCTTGTATCATTATCGTCGGGTTTTCTTTTCAATATCCTGTAGTATTTATCTATCGGATAAATAAACTCAGGTCTAACCGGGGGCATGCCATAATTAAAATGCTTTATTGAAGTATCGTTAACAGTATAGATATATCCTTTGCCGCGTGCTTCGTCTAATCCGTCCTGCGCTTCTCTAAAGAAAGGCTTAAGCGCCAGGGCATTTTGAAAAGCTTCTATCGCTATTTTAGTTTTCCCAAGCCATAAGGAAAAATATCCGAACCTAGACCATAATCTTTGATCATTAGGATATTCTTCCGTATATCTTTTAAGAATTGGCCAGCCCTTTGCGATATGATTATTCTTTGCTAATATTTCAGAGTACCTTATTACTTCATCCGGCGAAGCATGAGCGCGCGCTAAATACCTGTCGTACCACACTTCGGCAACATCCCATTGACCAAGATTTTTATATGCTTTCCCGATCTCCAGATAATTTTCAGGCTTATCCGGATTGATGGCAATCTCTCTCTTGTAGCCTTCAATCTGATTGTATAACAACGAATACCAGAGCTGCGTTGCTCTTGCTAAATTTTGACCGATCTCTTTATTGCTTGGAGCTAATTTTAAGGCTGACCTGTAATCATAAACGGAATTTTCGAACTGTTCCCTTTTCTCGTTGCAAAGCCCTCTTAGATTATATCCGTCCGGCTGCTGCGGATATGCGGATATATATTTATTTAAAAGATCAATCGCTTCGCCGTAGCGCCCGAACTTCATTTCGTTTACCGCTTCGTTTTTCATAGCGATAAATTGGGGCTGCGCTAATACGCTGAAGAAATTGCCGCCTGCTAAAAGCAGCAAGATTAAAAAAAATACTTTCTTCATTTGTCTTTGTTCTAATTAAATCCAAGAATATTTTTTTCAGGCACTTCATCGGCTAAAATCTGCTGAAAAACATCATCCGCCGTATGTATATTCTCATCTATTTTTGCCGCGTATACGGAGATATATTGGATTATCTTGCTTAAGTAGCTTGGGTCGATATTTGGAAGGTTGCTTTTAATCTTACTTAAGAAAACATTTATGCCTCTCTGCTCCGCTCTTACAACAAGGACAATTACTTTATTGTTTAGGACACAAATTTTATCTTTTCTATCAGTCGAAAGTCTTACAGCATTTTGAAGCTGGTTAAGTGTCAGCAGTCCTTCTTTTTCCGACGCCTGATCGAGCCTGAAAGACATAACAGAAAAAGTTTGACCTGTACTTTGGTAAAGCGCTATTTGGTTGTTGAGAATTAATTTGAAATCGTTCAAACTGTAAACGTTTGAAATCGAGTAGTTCTCCTGAGGCAAATCTATATCCGCTAAAGATTTATATTTAAGATCTTTTTTGGGAAGATGCACTTGCTCAGGCGCCTGGCGTGAATATGTCTTCGGCTTATAATCTACCGTAATACCCTTGTAAGGTTCAATTAAATAATTTGCTTTAAACTGCCCTTCGGCGTGCCCTATGTTAGGCGTAATTGTCATTACTCCGCTCGCCTGCGAATTAGAATCGTCGTCCTTCTTTTGAAGATAAACTATTCCTGTTGAATAAGTGGCTAACGCTTCTACAATCGAATTAGCTAAAGGAGTAGCCGGGTCACCAAGAACAAATAAGCTTGTTATCCCGCCTTCTTCGATAGATTCCGTAGTCCGTACAAAAACATCTTGAAGTAAATTAACATTATTAAAGCCTATAAACGGCGTAAGTTCATCAAATACAATTTTGTTCGGCTGATACTGTTCAACAACGGTAACAATATCATTCAGGTATTCCACTAAAAAATCGTCGGGATTTCCTACGCCGTATAAATCGGAAGGAGGAGCAACTCTAACAACTATAATAAGATTTTGATTCATATAATGCTGCAGATCAAAATCAATTGAAGCCGCATGGATCATTAAATCTTTAGGTCGCATACTTGTAAAATATAAGCAGACTTCTTTTTGGCTCGCGCACTCAAGCGCATACTGAAGCGCAAGTAAAGTTCTGCCGGATTTTCTTGATCCGATAAGCAAGTAGGTACCTCCTCGATAAAATCCTCCCCAAGCGTTATCGACAAGAGAGATACCAGTTTGAATAAGTTGTATTTTCTTTTTCATGACCATATAGTTTTTTTTAAGAATTTCCAAATATTATGCCGTTAAGATATTATTAGTATATAGCGTATTCCACTCAAATCCAGGTCTTACTTGATTTAAACAGAGACATAAACGTGTTTCTGTATTATATTGCTACAACAATAGACTGAAGCAAAATTATCTATCCGAATAATAGCCGTAAACAAACAGCGCAGTCGCATTGCCGGTAATAGTCGGTTCGTTTGTTACATAGTCGCTGTAATCGTCAAAATACTTTGTCTCGGTGGAATTGAAGTAATCATATCGATGATCTTCGCGCTCAATTTTATAATTCTTCAAAATACTTTCCGGCGCCGGTCCGGCGGACAAAGCCCCGGGCAAATAGCCGCCGTGAAAAAATCCTACTTGAGAATGCAGATGCCGCGGGAAGACTGAACCAATACCATAAATAAAGCTAAGTCCCCAGGGATTCCTTCCGAGTACATAATCCCGCTGAAAAATAGCTAAAGAATCGTAAGCCGAATTGCCGGTTAATTTTTTATAAAGGATTGTTTGAAGCGCCGCGCCTAGAAAAGCATTGGTGCTTCCCCAAGAGTATACCATTGCTTCATGAAATGCAGAAGAATCTTTTCTTGCATTAAAGCTTTTCAAGTTATTTAAAATATAATTTGAAAAGCGCGGGAGTATTTTTGCGATCCGGTAATCTGCAAGAGAATTTATGTTATCCCAGCTCCACCAGTAATCCGAGCCAGCGCTGTCTGCATATCTAATTGCGTCTTCAAAGTACATCGGTTTTTTTGTAGTCAAATAAAGCTCAATAGCGCCAAGGGCAAGCTTGCCGTAATAATTATTATCCTGGTAAAATCCTGACTGACTGCTGTCAATATCCGGCGCTTCATTTTTTATTGAATATAAATTCTCTGCGGCATCAAGACATTTTTTTGCAAAATCATTTTTATGGAATTTTTCGATCCACACACGCGAAGCAAGCGCCATAACAGCGGCGTAAATTCCTATTTGATTTTTCCCCATGCCGGTATAGCCTGGTCTATCAAAGCGAAGCGAATCATCTTCAGGCATTCTCCATTTTTGCGAATGATCTCGCAAATCCTGAACCTGCGTTACCAATTTATATTTTGAGTAATTACATCTCAGCATCCAGTCAAGCCCTACTTTAGCCTCTGCCAGAACATCGGGCACTCCGTCTTTGTTGTTATCAAATCCGAATTTATTCTTATCAAAATCGTAAGAAAAAATAAGCATATAAGTTGTGTATGCTGAAGTGGAAAGAAACTTTATATAATCGCCAGCGTCATGCCAGCCGCCCGTTAAATCGATTCCCTTGGAATCGTTCTTATCGCCTACCAGCCTGACTACATCGGAGAGATGACACGGCTTGTGAAGTATCGGATCCGTAGGTCCGCACCGCTGTTCTCTGAAGAAAAGCATTAGCGAATCAACAACATTATTAAATATATTATCACCTATCCTGAACGGCTCCGAATTCTCGCCGTTAATTTTAATTTTGTAAGTGCCCGGCAAATCAAGCCTGGAGAAATTAAGTTCATAACAATACTTGAAGCTGCCAAAGGAATGAACCTGCTTTTCCAAAAGTCCTGAAAAAACGATTGATTTATTGCTTGAGTTTATGATTACAAATTTATTTTCTAAAACCGGGGACTGCGACATAACCACTGCCGTCTTTAAATCTCCCGGCAGAAATCCAACTTGCGTTGTCCTAATATACAAATGGCTTTGACCGGCAGAGCCGCCGCCAAGTGTAATTAAAGAAAAAAGCAGAAACAAAAGTCCTTTGTAGATTTTGTGCATATTGTATTGTTTATAATTTTTACGCAGTAGATCGGTGTTAAAGATAAAGAATATTTGTGTTTTATTCTATCAAGCGTATAGCCGGAGATGTTAACTTTAATAATAATTATTTTACAACTTAGGGACAACGAATTATTAGATAGCTAAAAAGAAATATTTCTTCCTACAGTTTTTCTTTAATGCTTATAAAACGTCTAAGCTTTATTGAAGACTTATTTTATTAGATTCTAAAACAATATCTTATTTCGCCGGCTGACTTAACGCTTTAGACATTATACTAAAAATGTCGCCGGAAGAATTTGAAGAATTCAGCTCCGTCAAAATAGCTTTTTTCTGTTCCGTGGTTAGAACAGAAGACACCTTCCATATTGCATCGGCTGCCATATCTAAAGCGTGATTTATTTCCGCGACCATTTCTTTATGATATTTTTTCCTAAGCTTTGCGCTTGGCTTTTCTGAAAGCATATTTTTAGAAGCTTCCTTAAGCAAGTCCGTAAAATTTTTCATTCTGCCTTCGAGCGCTTTACCCATTTCATCTTTTAATTTTGAAAGCTTACTTAATTGCTCCTTGTTTAGCGTTAAGGCAGTGTCAACAGGCTTTGCCTTTTCTGGAGCTTTCCATTTAATTACCGTATCCATAATAGTCAGACCGTCCCGTGAGATCATTTCCCTATTGTCTATATTGTTATTATCCGCCTTTACCTCTACGGAATTCCACCCGCCGAGCGTATACTTATATTCATACTTCTTACCGTCAAAAACCGGTATAGTAAGTGAGTATAGATCATCGCCAATCTTGTTCATGATGTACAATGAGTCATCCGGGTTCCAGCAGTTAAAAGAACCCGCGAGAAATACAGAAGAATTGTCTTGCAATCCTTCAGATGGGATCTTTACTTCAAACTTGACGGATGCGGTTTGTCCAAACAAAATATCTATCCCGGTGACGAGAAAAAATAGACATGATAATATGAATAACGTACCTTTCATTTTACTGCTCCTTTTTTTTATTTGATCGCTAATAATGCTTCAAAATCTTAGGCTGCCGTGGTACGCCACAGCAGCCTGCAGACTATTTAATTAATTTCTTTATCTCTGCCTCTGTTAATGTTTCATTATGCCATATCTCAACATGACCATTAAACCAGAACAAAAGTTCTTTTTCATTTTTTGACATTATCTTAAACCCATCGTTGTGCGGGCAGGTTATAGATTTTAATTCCGGATTATTATCAGCGGCAGGTCCATCTGTAATTAGCTTATCGATCTGCTCATCCGATAAATCTACATTATGCATTAAAAGCATGTGCGATTTAAAAATCAATTTTAGCTCCTTAACATCATTCCCCTGCACTTCAATAGAACAATCTCCATGACTGCATTTAATTGACTTTATAACTTTGCTTGAATCCTGCGCAAACGCTTTGCATGAGAAAAGACCCGCAAAAAAAAGTATGGAAAGTATCCAGACGGATTTTGAGCTTTGGGTAAACATAAGAACTCCTATTGTTAATGATAATTATTTATTTTTATACAGTTGTAATATCCTTTGGTTACAGCTGCATAGTATAAAATTATCATTTAAAGCCTTTCTTACTTTTTTATTGTTAATCAATTATTGCCGGTTCTTCCTGCAAAATTCTGTACCTCGCGCAAAATGTTATATTAAGTGTAAATGCAATTTATTGAACCAGCATGAACTCTTTCCCTTTACATCCCTTTCCCTTGCCAAGGGAAAGGGAAAGAGGGATAGAGTTTGATATATCTGTTGTAATCATTGTTTTTTTAAGATCACTTTTTCATTTCTAATTTCTGCATGCATTTATTTCTTTATATAATATTTCCATATATGGTAGCCAGCCAGCAGAAAGGCTCCGGACATATTTACATTGTAAAATATTTTCTGCAGCGCGGTCGGCTTTGACCATAAATAAATGTTATGGAAATTATTTTGAATTGCTCTCGTATTTTCAAAAAGATTATTTTCCGTTCGCGGGAATGCTAACGATGACAACAATACTTTATCATCGTCTCTGTATAAAAACTCAGGCGCTGAATAGAATACATTGTCGAGAATTATGTTTCCCCTTCCTTCAATTATGTCCCCCGTTACCGCATTAAACTTTGCATTCTCACTTGAACCGCTAAGGTCGCTATCGATAAATTTTATTTGTCCGATATTAGCTGAATCGGCGGCGCGTATTACCTGGCAATTTATTTCACCGGATAATAAACACAAAAAGATAATGGACAATAATCGGTTCATAATGTTTTTACCAAATACATGCCGACTTTATTTAATTATTACCATCAAATATTTTAATTTAAAATTCCACATCATACAAAGCGCCCGACCACCATAACGCTAAAATAATATATATCAGCAGACTGAACACGGAATAAATTGAAAAAGAAATGATGAACATTTTCCTTTCTTCCATAATCTTGTAGACGATCCGCGCGGCAAGTATTAAATACAGAACTGCCGCAATGTATGGCGCGGCGCCGTTGCCGAGATCATATTCATGAATTGCTATCACCAATAATAATGAGAACATAACCGGAAGTATAAACGCGACTGCCCACAAAGTACTTTTCTTATCATTATTCATTTTCATTTATCTTCTTCTAACCTCATACTTGAGACTGTTACTCGCCCTGCCTCAACATTTTTTTTTAATTATAGAGACGACCCGGTAGGTCGTCTCTTTTTTCTACAATAATTAACCATCTATGGTGATGGATTAAATTTCTAAAAACTTCTCCGGCTTTAACCAGAATGCGAAAGTGCTATCGTCCTTAAGTCACGGGTTATGTTGTTACCATAATATTAATTGTTTTTATTAAAATGACGTTTATCGATAAATACTACCAAATTACTATTTCTTTTGGAATCTTCTTCCTTCCTGTTAAAAATTATTAAGCGATAGTTTCTATACTTATCAAGTATTACGTCATTAAGGTCAGCTTCATTTATAGATAAATGAATTGGTTTATCTAATTTTTGTCCCCAACCTATTCCAATAAATCCATTAATTACCTTACCGTTATTTTGACTTAATCTTAATTCTTCAAGGTTACTTATTTCACTTTTATGATAATCATTATCTCTTTCTAAATCCAATAATTTATTTTTACAAATTTTTAATTCCTTCTTATATTCATTGATTATTGATTTTAACTTTGGGCTATCCATGATTGGATAATAGAGCCACTCTTTAAAACCACTTTCTTCGAGAATAGTTTTTATACCTTCAAACGAAATGCAAGCTAAAGGCAATGAGACTTCAATTGTAGGGATTTTTAATTTCGATAAGATTTGCTTTTTCTTTTCACCAGTATAATGAGAAACAGCAAATTCAACTATTATTTTATGGTCGTTATGAGTATAACATAGGGCGTCTACTTTAATAGAACTACCCTCATAATTAATTGTTTTTTCTAGCTCAACACTTTCAAAATCTATTAAGTTGCTTTTGTCATAATAAAATAAATCTGGTAAAATTATTCTTTTATTCTCTGAAAGGTATTGTTTTGCAGCTTTGTGAATTGAAGTCTCTAAAGACTTCCCACAATCATCAGAATCATAATGAGCAAAATGAGGTTCCCTTATATTATCAGAATTATTTTTTGCAATTAACTTTGCCCCACAATAACAACACAAACAATTACAAGATAATCCATTTTCAACTTGACTAATATGAACAATTTTTCCATTATGTTCCGCAAAAGGAATCTTTACTTTTGTATCCATTCTTTACTCTTTTATTAAACAACAAACAGCGTTGCAACTAACCTGCCGTCCCGAACAGACGGCTTGTTTAGAACAACTCCGCCAATAATAATTAAAAATTTTTTTAGCACAAGCACATTGAACAAAAAACTTAATCGGCAAACTAACCTTTTGTAATTACTCTTGAGAAAATAACCATATAAAGAAACCAATTAAGAAAAAACGAAAAAGAGCATTTTGTCTTTCCGATTGATCAATAAGCATATTCTCTATCTCCTTTGTTATCTCTAAAACAGCAGGAATTGGATTAAAAACATTTATTGTTTGATATGTTATTCCAGTAAGACACCCCAATTCAGTCGCTGGGATTGAACTTTCAACAACTGGGATAATTCTTTTCTTTCCTTTTGCGTGACCAATTTCTTGCCCAACTGCCATTGCTCTTGTTAATGTATTCCCAGTAATTAGTGGGATAACAACATCAGATGAGTCAATCCAGGAAAATATTATTTTCCAAGAATCTTCACCTAATATTTTATTTTCTGCCCAATATTTTACCTCACCGTACTGTGATAGAACATTTGCAAATAATTCGACTACTTTAATGTCTGGTGTACTATAACTTATAAATATTTTCATAATTGCCTCCTTGCTTCAAAACATTTATGTAAACAACTATTATTTTCCTGCCATATCGCTTAATAACACTCCTGCAGCATGCATGTTACATTTCATTAAAACCTTTGTCTTCATACCAAATTACTTCCTCCTACTCTTATAAAACACCGGAGGCAACACCATTAACACCTAACTTCAGTTAGGCGGCGAGCCGGAACAAACTCCGGAGCTTTTTAAGCTCCGGAGATTCTGTTACCAGCCATCAGTCCCCAAACCTATATAGTCACCTTCACTGCCGCGCCCAACAACCCGCAACCTGCAGCCAACCGCCTACCAACTTACTGCGCTGGCGGGGCCTGCCTCGACTAGCCGTTTACTGCGCTGGCGGAGTCGGTGGTGCAGGAGGCGTATCTTCTTCAAGATTTATCTTCCCGCCTAAATCATAAATTACTCTCGACCCGAAGTACTGGTTATACGTGTCGAGGTCCGCTTTCTTTACCGCTTCGATCAGCTGATCAATATGGTTGTGTAAAATATCATTCTGTATTTTTGTCTGGGCTTCAATCGACATGCGTAAAGCCTTCCTTGAGCTTACTCCCGCGCCCTGGTTATCGACCGCGTCATTAAGCTTTAAGTACTTTGTTTTTGTGCCCGCGACATCCTCCGGCGTTATAAGGCTTGCAGCCATTACGTCCGGGTGCTTCTCGGCTTCGGTTAAAATATCTTCGATTGTGTTCAGCCTGGTCTCCTCTCTCAGCCTGTCCTTTATCGAGTTCGGAGTTACATTAACCTTTGCCAGCAGTTCTTCATCGCCTTCCTTAATTGCGTGACTTTTTAAAGCCCCGCACATCGGCGTTAAATCCTGAATCACCGCGTCAATGGCGTTATGCTTTTCCTTCGTCTTGCCGGAGGAGGCGTTCTTAAATTCAATCGCCGTTTTCCTAAGCTTGTCGAAATTATCGAAGAACATCTGCACAAATTCCATAAGCGCCGGGAACTTTGAAATTATGGTTAGCTTTGCTCTAAGAGTAGCTCTAACCCTTCTAAACATGCCGAAGCTGTTTATTAAATCAGAAGTCATAATTTTACTCCTTTATTTATGTTATTATAAAATAGAAAAAGTCTGTTATTTGTAAGAAAACAAGCTTTTTCACTAAATAATTCACCTTACGCATTATCCTTCAAGGTCACTGTTTTAGACCTTGAAGGATGCCTATATCAAGTAACCTTGAAGGTTTTAAAAAGCAACCTTCAAGGTTTTGCGTAAAATGAGTAAATAATTCCTTTTTTCAACCAAAATAGAACGCTCTGCAGCATTCCAAAAGTGTTCTGCAGTGACCCGAGATCACTTTGCAGCCTACCAAATTTCTTTCGCAGTGACCGGAGATTGTTTTGCGGTCTTCCAAATTTGCTTCGCGGTGACCGGAGATCACTTTGCAGCAATCCAAATTTGTTTTGCAGTGACCGGAGATCACTTCGCAGCTTTCAAAATTTGCTTCGCGGTGACCGGAGATCACTCCGCGGTCTTCCAAATTTCTTTTGCAGTGACCGGAGATCACTTCGCAGCCGTCCTAATTTGTTTCGCGGTCGTCCTATTTGTTTTGCAATGACGGAAAAATATTTCGCAGACCGTCTAAAATTTTTCTCATTAAGCCGGGATCATTTCCCGGTCGGTTTAAATTCCGGTTTACCAATTCCTGTATTTATTGCGCCGCGAGAAATTTATTCTGTAACGACGCGGAAAGTAAAATCCGGAAAAACACACTTATCTTTCAAAGAACGTATTTATCCCGCTGGATAAATTGATCGCTGCATTAAATGCAGCGGCAGCTAATCTCTAACCGAGCTGAATTTATTTATAGATGGATTAATAATTAGAGGGGAGAAAACCTTTGTCCCTTGTAAAGAGATTTGATTTAGTCCTTCGGACTCTCCGTCAAAGCGGAGGAAAATATCTTGCTTACAAAACAGACCCGTATTTGGAAATAGCTTCATCGAAAAAAACTCCCTGGTAATTTTTTATCTGAACTATTAAAAATGAAAGCTGTAAGAAAAATCAATTACTTTCTATGACTAACTTTAAAATAAATAGTTTAATAATCAAGAGATAAACATTTAAAATTTAAAATAAATATTCTTACCCGCGCTTCACCGGTTTACCCTTTTAATGATTTAATCGAGAATAAATTATATACTGCCGGTTACGTATTAATTCTCCCATTGAACTCCTACGGAGTTCCGAAGGTTTTTTTTGGGGATGTTTAGTTCTACAAACATATAACTCCTAACGGAGTTAAGACACCGCATAATGTAAGCTCAAATAGTCCCGGTTTAATCGGGCTATATATTTGTAGAAATCCTACGGAGCTATAAGTAAATAAGTCTTCGCCCCAGAGGAGCGATATGTTTGTAGATTAAAATAACCCAACGACCCCGGCACTCCGTTAGGAATGCTATGTTTTCCTTTTAATAATGTTGTTAAAAAAATATTTGTTAGAACAATCTCATTCTTTACGTTCCTTAAGTTAATGTTTCTCTGTGCTTCCTCTGTGAAACTCCGTGTAACTTTTCTCCCGCGTTAATATTTTTCACCGAACAAAAAAATCTTATGTGATGTAAACAGGGATTATTATTATTTACCATAAATCATATTCGGCACTTTCTTATTTTTACGTACAAAAAAAATCCTAATAACAATTAAGGCGGAAGAAATATGGAAACAAAAATAGCGCTCGTTACAGGCGGCAGCCGGGGGCTGGGCAAGGACATGGCTCTATCGCTCGCTAAAAAAGGAATTGATGTAATCCTAACTTACAATACAAAAAAGGCTGAAGCGGAAAACACCGCCGCTGAAATTACTGCGTTAAAACGAAAAGCCGCCGTGCTGCAGTTGGATGTGTCCGACATAAAATCATTTGGAAATTTTTTTACCGCTCTTTCGGAAGCGCTGCGGACAAATTGGAAGACGGATAAATTTGATTTCTTAATCAACAACGCGGGCATCGGCGCAACGCTGCTAATGCCGCAGGTAACCGAAGAAGCTTTTGATAACCTCGTCAACATACACTTTAAGGGAGTTTATTTTTTAACACAAAAGTCCCTCCCGATGATGCATGACAACGGCGGAGTAATATTTATATCGTCGGGAACTTCGCGGTTCTGCTCAATTGGATATTCAGTTTACGCGTCTATGAAAGGCGCTGTCGAGGTATTGTCGCGTTATGTCGCATTTGAATTCGGATCAAGAGGAATCCGTTCCAATGTAGTCGCGCCGGGAGCAATTGAGACCGATTTTAACAACGCCAACATAAGGAACAATCCGCAGCTTAAATCGATCATAGCGGGCAAAACAGCATTAGGTCGCGTGGGAAGGGCGGACGACATCGGCAGCGTTGTTGCTTTCCTCTGCACCGATGAGGCTAAATGGATAAACGCCCAGCGCATTGAAGTCTCCGGCGGAATGGTGTTATAATAATCCGCCTTTTAATTTTTCAATTTTTTTATTTTGTTTAAGTTATTAGTCTCTTCAAGTTAGTTTGTGGTATTCATTTTTACATAACAATTTTTTTTATTAACGGAAGGATAGAAGATGAAAATATCAATCATTGGCACCGGAACGGTCGGACAGACAATCGCGGCGAAGCTTAATTCTCTCGGTCATAAAGTAGAAATCGGCACAAGGGATGTTTTGGCAAAATTAACGAGCAAGGCAAAGGACGGCTACGGCAACGCTTCCTTTGCGGATTGGCAGAAAGCTTTCCCGCTGGTACAATTAAAAACTTTTGCAGAATCCGCCGCGTCCGGCGAAATTGTAATCAACGCTACGCAGGGAGCGAATTCTATTAATGCTCTTAAGCTTGCGGGCACGGATAATTTAAATGGAAAAGTATTGATCGACCTTTCAAACGCTCTTGATTTCAGCAAAGGTATGCCGCCTACTTTAATCCCTACTTTAAGCAATGATAATTCTCTCGGCGAGGAAATTCAAAAAGCTTTCCCCGGCGCTAAAGTAGTAAAGACCTTAAACACAATGTGGTGCGGCGTAATGGTTAATCCTTCAATGATTAATAACGGCGACCACACAAATTTTATTTGCGGCAACGACGACGGCGCAAAGCAAAAAGTAAAATCACTGCTTAATGAATTCGGATGGAAAAACGAGAACATACTTGACTTGGGCGATATTACCGCGTCAAGAGGTATGGAAGCAATATTACCGCTTTGGCTTAGGATTATGGTAACTACTAAAAGCGGCGCTTTTAATTTTAAAATCGTAAACTAACGGAATGAAAAGCGTACTTATTACAGGCGCGAACAAAGGCATAGGCTTTGAGACCGCGCGGCAGCTCGCGTTGAAAGGATTCTATGTATTCATTACCGGAAGAGATGAAGCGAAGCTCTCCGCCGCTTTGGATAAATTAAAAAATGAATCCGCATATGTGGAATCAATATTGATGGACGTAAGTAAAGATGAAAGCGTAATAAATGCGGCAGAGCTTTTCACGGAAAGAAAAGTGCAGCTCGATGTTATTATAAATAACGCCGGCATCCTGCTTAAAGAAGATAGATCGCTGTTGCAGAATGATTTGGACTTTCTGCAGGCGGTTATAAATACAAACAGCTACGGCGCGGTAAGAGTAATACAAGCATTTACTCCTTTGATGAAAAACCCCGGGAGAATTATAAACATTAGCAGCGGGGGCGGCTCGATGACTGACCCGGTCGGCGGATGGTCTCCCGCGTATTGCGTTTCCAAAACTTTGCTTAATTCATTCACAAGGCATTTCGCTTATGAATTATCCGGAAGAGGAATCTCCGTAAATGCTGTTTGTCCCGGCTGGGTAAAAACCGATATGGGCGGAAAGTCTGCCCCCAGATCAGTAGAACAGGGCGCCGAAACTCAAGTGTGGCTTGCTTCGGATGCTCCGCATAAATTAACCGGGAAAATTTTTAGAGATAAATCCGAAATTAAATGGTAACTGTCTTCTTCTCTCTTCATAATTTGATTTGTTTTCTTAACTGCATTCTGTGATTTGCATCCGGCTCCCTTTCTTTTTCTACGGCAATAATTCTTTTTGTGTTTCATATTATTTTGATTGCGAATCAATATGATATATTAGCGGAGTCACAATATTTTCTATTCCATTACTATTTAAAGCGAATATTAATAATTTAACAGCAACTGCTAAACACAAGAAAGATTTGTATGATAATCGGCATAGAAGCTTCTTCTTTGAATAGTAAGCATACCGGTACGAATAGGTATTTAACCTGCCTTATTGAACAATTGGAAAAAACCGGCAGCAGTATTCAAAAGTTTCAGCCTTATGACCAATCTACGAGAAAAAATATTTCCGGCAAGCTTAGGAGAAACTGGTATAGAAATTTTTCATTAGCCGGCGATATTGAGAAGTCAAACGTTGACTGCATGATCTTCCCGGATTATTACATGCCTTCCGACGTCAATAAAAGAGCCGCGGTAATTATTCATGACTTATCATTCATCTCGCATCCCTGGTTTTATTCTAAAAGCTTTGCCGCTTACTATAATTTTCTGATAAGAAAAACTTTAAAACAAAACCCGGTTGTCGTAACAATAAGTGAACATTCCAAAAAAAATATTAATAAATATCTAAATGTTAAGGAAGAAGATATTTTAATAGTTCAGGGCTATTCAACTTTCGGCGCTGAAGAGAAATTAATAACTTCAAAGCCCAAAAACTTTCAGCCGTATCTTTTATATGTCGGTCATATTGAGCCGCGCAAGAATTTAACGTTCCTTGTAGAAGGATTCTTAAAGTGGAAAGAAAAAACCAAATCCGATTTTAAATTAAAGTTAACCGGAGAGCTTTGGATCAAATCGCCGTCGACGAATTCGTTAGTTAAAAATTACCTGCGTCACCCCGATATTGAATTTTCCGGTTACTTGTCGGAAGATAACTTGAAAGAAATGTATGCTAACGCTTCCGGCTTTGTACATTCAAGCTTTGAAGAAGGATTCGGATTCCCCGTACTTGAAGCCATGCACTACGGTCTGCCGGTTCTGTGTTCAAAAGATATTGCTACAGAAGAAATATCGAAGCCTTATTCCGTTGCAATAGATCCCGCGGATATTGACAGCTATGTTAATGGTTTGGATAAGCTGAACGAACTAATTTATTCTGGAGTGCACACCGGCTATGAAATAAAATATTCGCCGGAACTGATGAGTCAGCAGTTAGATGTTTTACTTGAAAGACTTGGACATAAAAATGTTTTTGCCGTAAACCTTCCGCAGGCATCTACAAAAGACGAAGCGCTTGAGAAAACTCTGATTTATTCGGGCTTGTTCAACAGCGGTATAAAGGAAGAGAAACTTCACCGGCAATTATTCGATATAAAGATGACGGAGAATGAGCTTAAACAAACTATTCAAAGATTTATTGTGGAAGAGAAGGCTTCATGGAAAGACGATTATCTTTATCTTAATGCCGGCAAAGGATTTTATAAACGACCGACTCGGGTTGTTGAGATAAAAAAGATAAAAAAGATTTTACGCTTTCTAAATTCACTGCCGCTTGTTTCCATGATCGCTTTCAGCGGGGGAACCGCTAACTACGGCATTGCAAGTCACGATGATATTGATTTGTTTATAATAACAAAGCCGAATTCTGTTTACATGGTTTACTTGATGATCCATGTTTATTCCATCCTTATCGGCGCGAGGAAACAGCTGTGCGCCAATTATTTAATTGATGAAACAAACATGAAAATAAATTATTCATTCGATTTTTATACCGCGCACCAGATCATTACATTATCCGCTTACAAGAACTCTCAAATGCTTGGCAAGTTCTGGGATGAAAACACCTGGGTAAAAGATTTCTTCCCTAATTTTAATTATACCCCATCATCAATCAATTTAAATAAGAAAAGCTTGAAGGTTTATTCTTTATTAAAGCCTGTTAATTTTCTAATAAACATTTTCTACAGGAAATTATATTCCAGGCAATTAAAATTAGCAAAGGACAGGAAGTCATTAATTATCAAGACTAATTGTTTAAAGCTTCACACCAACGACCACCGGCAAAAAATCACCGCTGAATTTGAAAATGCTCTGCTTAAATTTTATTTGAATAAAAAAATTGTTTCCGATGAATTACCAGAACAAAAAGTGCTGGTTGTATAATTTCTTTAATTAGCGTAAAAGATGAAAATACTAATCGGTCAATCGTACTTTAGAATATTAGATCAAAAAGAGATGACGCGGAACATGCCGTATCCGCCGCTTGGTTCTTTGTATGCCGCCGCATTATTAAAAGCCGCCGGTCATGAAATTATTTTTTACGACGCTATGTTAAGCGGCGGCGTGGATGATTTCATTTCGCAAATTAGCATTTCAAAACCCGATCTTCTTTTAATCTACGACGATGAATTTAATTACCTGACCAAAATGTGCTTATCCAAAATGAGGAACGCAGCTTTAAGCTCCATTGAGCACGCAAAACAAATATCAATCCCGGTTTTAATTTACAGCTCCGATGCCGCTGATTTTTCTAAAGAATATTTTAACGCAGGCTGCGAGGCGATTATTTACGGCGAAGGAGAAGGAACATTAAAAGAATCAGTAAAAGCTTTTGAGGAAAATTCTTTTATATCTTCAAGAGAAAATATTGCCGGGTTAAAATTCATTAAAGATAATTCCGTCTTTACAACTCCGGGCAGAGCTTTAATTTCCGACCTGGACTCACTGCCGGACCCTGATTATTCATTTGTTGATATTGAAGCATACCAGAATATCTGGAGAAAAAGTCATGGCTACTTTTCATTAAATATTTCTACAACGCGAGGCTGTCCTTATAGCTGCAACTGGTGCGCAAAGCCATTGTACGGGCGCACTTACTCTTCCCGGTCTCCTAAGCACGTTGCTGAACAAATAAAATTTCTAAAACAGAAATACTCAGTTGATCATTTATGGATCACTGATGATATTTTCGGTCTAAAAACAAATTGGATCAAAGATTTTTCTTATGAATTGAAACGGCTAAACATAATTGTCCCTTACAAATGTTTATCGAGACCGGATTTGCTTCTCAAAGGAAATACAATGAGCGATTTAAAAGAATCCGGCTGTAAAACGATCTGGATCGGCGCGGAATCCGGCAGTCAGAAAATTTTAGACGCTATGGATAAAGGAACTACAGTTGGGCAAATTTATGAAGCGGCAGAGGCTGCCCGCAAATTAGATATTGAAATTGCTTTCTTCATTCAGTTCGGTTATCTCGGTGAAGATTGGAACGACATAAAATTAACCCGCAAAATGATCTTAGATAATTTACCGGATGACATTGGAGTTTCGGTTTCATATCCTTTGCCCGGAACAAAGTTTTATCAAAGAGTAAAGCGGCAAATGATTGACAAGACAAATTGGCTGGATTCAGACGATCTGGATTTATTATTCCGCGGCTCTTATGAGAGAAAATTTTATAAACTTCTTCACCGCTTTGTTCATGCGGAATACAGAACGAAAAAAATCCTTACTAAAAAAGTCTTTAAGGATTTTCCCCGCTTAATTCTTTATCTGATAAAATTGATTAAGCTCCGCATCCAGCTTTCAAGCTATTTGAAGAATAATAAAATGAAAATTGCCGTTCAATAAAAATTCTTTTCTATAAACTCATTCCCCCGCTTTTCACTTTGAGCTTTTCACGCTTACTGCATGTAGAATCCTTCGGCTTCGGGTTTTCTATATCTCAGCCAAAACTTTTGCAGCGCTTTTATTTCATAAGGAAAAGCGAAAACATTATTCCTGTATCTGAATGAAGAAAGCATTTTTATGAATCTTCTTTGAAGAGTTGAAAGTTTATAATCGGAAACAGTCGGGGAAAATCCGTTCAGCACAGTTTCAAAATTGTGAATCTTATTTACCATCTCTTTAGTAAGCCAGGGAGTTAAAGGATTCCGGTGCAGATCAAATTTTTCCCATTCCGGCTCAAGCCAGTCTTCAAGCCTCTGCGGGAATTTGAATCCCATATTCTTAGCTTGAATATATAGCTCCGAGCCTTCGGTAGGCACCGGGCTGAAAATATAAATTATAATTTCGGTCGAGGAATTTACTTTCTTAATTTTTTTGATGAACTTAATTTCATCATCTATCTGCCGCATCACTTTTTGCGGAGTCGGCGCCGGGAAGCCGAGTATGAAAGAATATTCAGGAATTATGTCAAACTTTTTAATCCTTTCCGCAAACCTAATTAACTGACCGCCGTTTTGTGTTCCGCCTTTTTCCATTTTAGCGAGAAGCTCATCATTGCCGCTTTCAGCGCCGAAGAAAACCATTCTGCATCCGGCGTCGCGCATCAGGCGCAGCGTTTCGTCGCTGTATTTGTCCATAGTATCGATCCTGCTTTCGCCCCACCAATTCATTTTCTCATCTTTAATCAGCTTGCAGAACTCGACAACTCTTTTTTCCGATACGAAAAAATTGTTATCGTGGAATTCAATTGAGTCGGCGCCGTATTTTTCTTTTATAAATTTAATTTCCCTGTACATTCTTTCCGCCGACTTCCCTTTCCACCTCGCTTCGTATATCGGCACAACTCCGCAGAATGCACATGTAAACGGACAGCCGATGCTTGAGTGATAGCCCAATGTCCTTTTGCCGAGAAATGTCTTTCCTAAATATTTTTTTATCGGATAGAAAGTGTTTAAATAATCGTAAGGCAATTCCGGCAGCAAGTCCTGATCTTGAAGAGAAGCCTTACGTGTTTTTATTATTTCATTATTTCTTTTGAAGACTATGCTTTCTATTTGAACTAAAGGAAGATTGTTTTCCAGCGCCGAAATTAAATTAGGAAACGCGCTGTCGCCGGGACCATAAATAACATAATCAACATAATCCGAGTTGATTGAGGTTCTATATTGATTCGACGCGAAATATCCTCCCCAGATATTTATTACATCTGGATATTCGGCTTTAATTTTCTTTGTGAACGGGATTGCCTGCTTTAATTGCGGACCCGGCATTACGGTGCAGCCGAAATATTTGTACTCGCCTGTTTTCAAATAAACATTTAATTTGTTCCAGGCATCAGTCTCCATGTTGCCGTCAACAACGGAGTAATCATATTTGCCGTGGATTGACGCAGCTACTTGCAAAATTGAATTCGGTACTCTATGATTGTACCTGCCTGCGCGAGGATTAAATAACAGTATTTTGTTCATACATACTTAATGCTTTTAAACTCGTGATTTATTTGAATTACTTTAATATAAGTCAGCAGATGAAGTTAAAAAATGTTATACATCATTTCCACAAACTTCTTGATGTACCTTTAATGCCGGAAGATGCTTACAATATCTGGGCGAACTCTTATGACCGTCAGGATAAAAATCTGGTCTTCAAGTTAGAAAAAGAAATTCTCGATTCTTTCTTTCGCAAATTAAATCTTGAAGATAAAATTATTCTCGATTACGGCTGCGGTACCGGTAGAAACTGGGAAAGGCTTATCCCGCAAAAACCTAAAAGCTTAACAGGCTGCGACGTATCATCCAATATGCTTGAAAAGCTGAAACAAAAATTTCCATTGTATGAAACTTATTTAATTAAAGGCGCATCGTCTTTATCTTTTCAAGAATCATCATTTGATTTTATTCTTTCAACTCTCGTAATCGCTCAAATTAAAAATATTAAAAAGACTTTTTCATTTTGGAATGAATGGCTAAAGCCCGGGGGAAATATTATAATAACAGACATGCATCCTAAGATTTTACAATCCGGGGGCAAAAGAACTTTTCAAGATAGCGGTAAGTCTTTTGAAGTTAAAAATTATATCCATACAATTGACGAAGTAATGGAACTGTGCCGCATATTTAAATGGGAAGTTATTGAGACGGAAGAAAAACTTATAACTGAAGAAGAAAAAGATTTTTATGCTGAAAAGAAATCCATTCATGTTTATGAAAAATTCTACGGCTTGCCGTTAGTCTACGGAATGCTGATAAGGAAATGAAATGCTTTTAACAAACCTTGAAGTTCTTGAAGCCGGCGGCAAGCATTGGATAGGAGTTGAAAACGGCAAGCTTCGTGCAAGCAGCATCTGGAGCGGAGATAAACCATATAACAAAAAAGATAAAATAGAATTTGAAAATGTTATCGCGTTTCCCGGCTTAATTAATTCGCACGACCATCTTGAGTTTAGCCTTTTCCCTATGCTCGGAAACAAAAAATATAAAGACTACATCGAGTGGGGAGAGGATATTCACATCTCCAACAAGGATGAGATTGAAAGAATAAAAAACATCCCTCTTGATAAAAGGATTGAGCACGGCATTCACAAAAATATACTTAACGGTGTTACCACTGTTGTCAACCACGGCAGCTGCCCGCTGCGAAAAAAGTATTTGATAGATGTTTTTAATGACTATAACTATCTTCATTCGGTAAGACTTGAAAAAAACTGGAAAGCTAAATTGCTTCTCACTCCAAATTCAAAGCCGTTCGTAATTCACATAGGCGAAGGAACTAATGATGAGTCATATTCTGAAATTAATGAGCTTATACGATGGAATGTTTTTCATAGAAAGATTATAGGTGTTCACGCAATAATGATGGATGAAAAGCAGGCGGAACATGTTAAAGCTGTTGTCTGGTGCCCCTCTTCAAATAATTTCTTATACGGAAAAACTTCGAGTGTTGATAAGCTTAAAAGTAAAACAACTGTACTCTTCGGGACTGATTCTTCAGTTAGCGCTGAATGGAATATGTGGGAGCATTTACGTCTTGCGAGAAGCACTAACATGCTTAGCGATGATGAATTATTTAATTCATTAACTTCTTCGGCGGCAAAAATATGGAACTTAAACCGGCAAGGCTCAATCGTTAAAGACTTTGACGCGGATATTGTAATTGCCGAAAAAAAGTCAGACGATTTTTTCAACTCATTCTTCAGTGTTGATCCCAAAGATATTCTGATGGTATTAAAGAAGGGAGAAATAATTTTATTTGATGAAAGATTAAGAAGCCAGATAGAAAATAAAATTGATCTGTCAAATTACTCCAAGATTGAAAGAGACAAAGTGATTAAGTTTTTAAAAACATGATTGATGGTACGTCCCGGTGATTTTGTTACAACACAGACAAGAAAGGAAAATTTCATATCGTAGAGCAGTATACAGCGAGTGGTGAATTAGCCTTATAGGTGTACGAATTAGTTATGAAATTGCAGTTTAGCTTGTAAGCCCTATGCTTACTTGTTAATTTATTTCCTAAATAGTAAATTATAACAGGACAAAATCTATAGAGAACGGTTTTTTCTGCATTAAGCAAAAAACTAATTAAGAAGAGCAAAAGATTAATAAAAGTCAAATTGACAAAATAAGAGAGTACTATAATGTATTCAAAAAAAGACTTGAGTAATTTGATAAACGAACTGTTGAATTCGATTAAATCCGAAATCAACATTAAGGGAGTTTATTTATTTGGCTCTTACGCTAAAGGAAACGCCAATGAATATAGTGATATTGATTTAGCATTAGTCTCTGACGACTTTGAAGGCAGCAGATTCTACGATAAAAAAAGGATTAATAAATACTTAATTAAAACCACAACTGACTTTCAGATCCATCCATTTAAAACAAAAGAATTTACTGATGATAATCCTTTTGTCGCTGAAATTCTGAGGACTGGAGTTAGGATAATTTAAAATAGTGAGATGCTAATGACACGAATAATTTTAGAATCAAAAAATAATAATGACGTACTTCTGATTAAAGAATTAGCTGAACGCTTAAATATTAATTATAAGATTCAATCTGTACCTGCACCAAACATTTCCGAAAAAGACTTAGAACATTATTATAAAATAATAAATAAAGTTGTTGATGTTTCCAATTACGGAAATCCAACTCAATGGCAAAAAAAAGTGAGAGAAGATAGAAGTATAAAACCCTCTTAACATGAAATTAATTGACAGCAATATTATAATATATTCTGCAAAAGAAGAATATGCTTTCTTAAAGGGATTGTTTAAAGAGGAGAATGTTTTTGTTTCGGAGATTACACGTTTAGAAGTATTAGGCTTTCATCGCATTACAGAAGAACAACAAGAATACTTTAACTCAATTTTTTCCATTGTAAATATCCTCCAAATTTCTCCCGGTATAATTGAAGCGGCGATAAAATTAAGAAGAGCTCATAATTTATCTGTTGGAGATTCAATTATTTCCGCTACCGCAAATGTACATGACTTGACACTATATACAAACAACGTAGATGATTTCAAAAATATTTTAGATTTAAAAATCTTCAATCCTATTAAGGCTAATAAATGAGTATGTCTTATGAAGCTTGTAAGTAAAATGATTTCTCATAATGTATATTATAGGAAACAAACAAGAAAAGGAGGCGTTATGAAAACGCTCATAGTTTGTCTAATAATTTTGCTTTGCTCTTCAAAATTAAGAGCCCAAGAGGGCCCTGCCTCGGTAAATAGTTGGTCCCTAATTGGATTCCTGGGAAATATCGATTCGCTAAATACAAAATCTAGCCTGATGAAATCATTTCAGTTGTTTGTTAATTATGGAACAACAGAAAAAAATGGAGGATGGTTCATCCAAAGCGAATGGGTAAAGACTTTTAGTCAATGTCCTATTGTTCCCGACACACTTGCTGTCAGATGTAAATTTGTAAACGGAAGCCAAAACATTTCAGAAATTAGAGTTCGTATTGCAATACAAGATTCGAATACAGATTTTTTTTCTGGTTATGAATCAAATATCAATATAAACGATACATCATGGCAAATTTTTAAATGGGATATGTCTTACGTAAAGACATTTATGACTAAATTCCTTAAATTGTATTTAGTATTCCTAACGATCACACCAGACTCCACTTACACAGGTAGTCAAATAGGAGTGTCAAGATTATGGGGAATAAATAATGGTGATACTACAATATATGATAATTTTGGGGGAACAACTGGGATTTCAAAAATTCAACCCCAAGTAAATGGATTTGAATTGAAACAAAATTACCCAAATCCGTTTAATCCTACTTCCACGATAAGTTACGCAGTTCCTAAAACAGTATTCGTTACCCTAAAAGTTTATGACGTATTAGGGAAAGAGGTGGCGACTCTTGTTAATGAAGAAAAACCAGCAGGAAACTATAATAGCCGGTTTGATAGTTCCGGTTTGGCTTCCGGGATGTATATTTACCGGCTTACCGCAGGCGCATATACTGAAACAAAGAAGATGATCTTGATGAAATAAAAAATTCATGGTCGCTTGTTGGAAGCAAACTTCAATGCTTCAAACATAAGACTCCTAACCGGAGTCATTCCGTATTATGTGTCTTCGCTCCGATTTAATCTCATAGGCGTCAACTTAATTTTATGTTTTATTGTTATAGCTCTTTGTGGTAAAATATCTTATTGTTATGAAGATATTGCTTGATTACTAACCGTCTACATTGAACACCTAACGGAGTTCGGCTTACTTAGGGATATTATTTTTGCCTATAAACATTCAACTCCTGCCGGAGTTGGGTATTCATTCGGATTCCTCGCTCCAGCGGAGCGATATGCTTGTAGAAAAATAACCCGATGACCAAGGCACTCAGTTAGGAGTGCTATGTATGCTTAATTAAAGGAATTTTCCAATTGATTTTACCCGGTGGTTTCTGAGTTAGACAAAGAGGCTGTAAACGTATCGAAACAACAGAATACCTTCGGAAGTTAACTAATTAGACCTGGAGAATAACTAATTAGCCTAAAAGGTGAACTCGCTCACAAAAAAGGATAATTAGTTACCCTCAGAGGGTCGACAGTTAGGCTAAAAGGGTAACTAATTACCCTCAGAGGGTCGGCAGTTAGGTAAAAAGGATAACTAGTTACCCTCTGAGGGTCGACGGTTAGGCTAAAAGGATAACTAATTACCCTCAGAGGGTCGGCAGTTAGGCTAAAAGGATAACTAATTACCCTCAAGGGTCGGCAGTTAGGTAAAAAGGATAACTAGTTACCCTCAGAGGGTCGGCAGTTAGGTAAAAAGGATAACTAATTACCCTCAGAGGGTCGACAGTTAGGCTAAAAGGGTAACTAACTACCCTCAGAGGGTCGGAAGTTAGGTAAAAAGGTGCGGCACTTCACAAAAGAAGGTAACTAATTATTATTTGAAGCCCGGCAGTTATTCTTTAATCCTAACTTCTCGATCTGCCAGGATATTCATTATGCTATGGATTAAATTGATAAGTGTATTCATAGCCATGAATCCACCCCCAGATAGCCCCGGCTAATGTTCCTATTCCCCAAATTCCAAGATAGACAGATTCTGTTTTTTGGGCGTTGTTTTGACTGTTATCATAAAATAAACCGGAGATAAACAGACCTGAAAACAAGCTGACAACTGATCCGCCGATTAATCCGAATGGAGCGCCCAGCCAATGATTTTTATAGCTTATTTTGAGCACGTTATGAAGCGGTTCGGCTTCGTAAACCTTTGTAGAAATAACTACGGTGAAGATCGAATCAGAAAGCATGCTCGCGTTCTTTGCAATTGCTGCTTTTCCATTTTTCAAAGTAATGACAGCAGCAACACTCTCCATATTGCTGCCGACATATTTTACGTCCTTTATTTCGCTACGCCGTATCTTTATTTCTTCTTTTTTTATTTGAGAAATGTAGTGAAGCGAATCATTCGCGATATGCACATCTTCAAATGCCGTAAATGAACTATCGTTGCTCAATGTAATCTCAACTATTTTTCCATTAACTGATTTATTAAAGTCATCATAAAATTTTTCTTTGGAAGAGAAGCCGCTTACTTTATATGTTGATGAACAGCCTGCAAAGGACAATACAATTAGTGAAACGTAGAAAGTAATCTTTACACTTTTCATAATTAAAACCTATAACCAATACCTATGCCAGCCCAGGGAGCGATACCCGAAAATATAAATGTGTCAAAGGCAGCGCTGAAGAATATTCCTCCGTCTTTAGGACTGTAGCGGTAGCCAACAGCTGTGGTCGGCACAACTACACTCTCCGACTGCGGATAGTTGTCGGTTGAAATAGAGAAATTTGTAGATGAAACTAAAACACCTCCGCCTATTTCAAGATAATTATTGCCGTACAAATCAATTAAATAATTTGCCATTGCCAAAGGGAAAAAGGCGGTAGTATGATGTCCTCCCGAATTAGATTCTGAATTATCGAATGAAAACCCTACACCAAACCTGACACTGAAATCATTTGAAATTACTCTTTCATAATTAAGAGACGACAAAAGCCCGTTACCTAACAACTCGGCGTAAATAATATTAGTCGAATGCGCGATTGTCTGTGGAAATATAAATGAAGGTGCGGCAAAGAAGAAAACAAAGCAGATTAACTTTTTCATATTGACTCCCAAAATTAGTATATAAAAATCTAATCAATTAAAACTAACATGAAAAAAACCGTTAGAAGGAAATGGCTTTCCTTTCAGCGGCTGCAATCCGCAATGCAAAGATGTGAAGTAAGAACTGTTATAACTTAAACAATCAAAACTTTATTTCAAAAAGCATTTTCAAGATGGTTAATTAATGGCGGAAGGTTCTGCCGGAATAAAATCGCAATTACATCAAAGCGGCATTCTACTTCGTCAATATTTTTTTCATATAAATAAAGCTCGGCAATTTTTTTGATCTGCTTAATTTTGGATTGTGTAATTGCATATTCAGGCTCACCGTATTCCAAATTCTGCCGTGTTTTAACTTCTACGAAGACGAGGAAGCCGTCGCGCGGGTCTTTTGCGATAATGTCTATCTCGCCTTTACTATAGCGGTAATTTTGTTTTATTATTTCATACTGTTTTGATTTGAGCAATTCAACCGCAAGTTTCTCGCCTTCTTCGCCTATTTCTTTATTCGTTTTCGACATAAACAAGTATATTCTTTAAAAATGTTTTCCTGTGAAGCGGCGTGGCGCCGTATGTTTTAACAGCTTCAATATGTTCTTTAGTCGGGTAGCCTTTGTTCTTCCTCCAGTTATAATCCGGGAAATGCTTATCCAATCTTTTCATAATTCTATCACGCGTGACTTTAGCTATAATTGAAGCGGCTGCTATTAAAAATGATTTTGAGTCTCCCTTTACAATTGCTATTGAAGGAACGGAATATTTAAAAGTTTTATTTCCATCAATAAGAATTAGCTGCGGCTGAATTTTAAGACGGCTTACAGCGACCTTCATTGACAACAGCGATGCCTGCAGAATGTTTATCTCGTCAATTTTACCGTGAGATATTGCTGCAACGGAATAGGAAACTGCTTTGCTTAAAATCTGCGGCAGCAGTTCTTCCCTTTCTTTTTCAGAAAGTTTCTTTGAATCATTAACGCCTTCGATATAAACACCGGGAGAAAAAATTACAGACGCGCTTACAACGGGACCCGCAAGCGGACCGCGCCCGGCTTCGTCAACTCCGGCAATCAACTTTATACTTTCCGTTAAATATGAATTATCAAAGTCTTTCATCTTCCGAAATAAATTGCGGCTAATCCAAAAAGCATGCTTAGCTTTAATAATGAGCTCAGCTTGTTTAAATTCTTTACCGAGTCATCGATAAACAATGACCGCAGCATATATACGATAAGAGGATTTACAATTATCATTACAATTAAGAAAAATTTAATATTATAAATTCCAAGAACATAAGGGAAAAAAGTTGCGGCTATAAGCAGTACCGAAAAAAATAGGATAGTTTTTTTTGCAAGCGCAAACCCGAATTTCTGCGGGAAGGTGATAACTCCAAGCTTAGAATCGCCTTCTTTATCTTCCATATCCTTCACTATTTCTCTAATTAAATTAATTACGAATGCAAATGCTGCCGGTATAATAGACAACTTCCAATTGCCGACAACAACTCCGCCGTATACAAAAGCAAGCCCCGTTAAAAATGCAATTGTAATATTTCCAAGTAAAATCTTTCTTTTTAATATTGATGAGTAAACAAATAAAACAGCAATCGTAATTAGCACAATAAGGAAAGGAAGAAACCCGACCCAAAGTGCAAGTACAAGGGAAACAAAATTTAATAAAATATAAAAAGCTATCGCGGAATTTTTTGTTAGAGTGTTGTTCGCCAAAGGTCTATTTGGTTTGTTCAGTTTGTCAATCTGAATATCGAAAATATCATTAATTACATTTCCAGCCGCAGCAGTAAAGCCTCCGGCAGCGGCGGCTAAAATTACTTTAAGGAAAGGAAATCCAAGAGTCGTACAAATCAGCGAAGCAACTATAATTGAGATGAAAGTAATAAAAGCATTAAGCGGTCTGGATATTTTTATAAAAGCGAAAAGCTTATTTAATAAATTCACACTCATTTAATTCCCGTTAAAAGAAAATGAAAACACACAAGAATATAATTAAAATTGATTAACGATTCCAAAATGAATTTTCCCGTCGGCAAATGAATCTCCTTTCGCTAAAGCAAAGCTGACGCTTAAAACTCCAAGCCCAGTTTCTATATTCAAGCCAAGTCCGTAACCAATATTAAATCCTTCCAGCTTTGGGATGCTTCTTGCCGGATCGGCGTTGCGCAAATAATAACCGGAATCCAAAAACAAAAACGCAAACGAACGCTTGGTAAGCAAAGAACGAAATTCAAGATTTGTCCATGTAATACGGTTTCCGAGAAACTGACTTTCGCTGTAACCGCGGAGAGAATTTGTTCCGCCGAGACGATATAAATCGCTGTTCTCGAAAAACGGTCCCCGCAATTCTCTGCCGTGCAGACCAAGAGCAATTACCTGACGTGAAAATATTTCATAAAATCCTTCAAGGTCTAATTCAAGTCTTTGGAGATTAACATTGGTCGCCAGCCCGGGCGTGAAAAATTGTACCGGACCTGAAATCTTTTTTCTGCTGAAAGAATAAGAATTAAGAAATAAAATTCCTTGGGTAGGCGAATACGGATCATCGCGCGTATCGATCTTTAAATTAACACCCGTGGTTACAGAGTTGGAATTATAGACTGTAAAAATTTGGTTGCCATTATCTGTAGGGATTACGGCGTCGGTCGAAATAAAAACCGAAGCGGAGATGGCATCGGTGGCTAAGTATTCTAAAGAGGCTTCAACGTCTCTTTGAACATAAGTGCTGTCCTGGCTTCGCTGCTGAAAGCTTAAATTTAAATTGAACGGGTAGCCAAAAAGCCATGGCTCAAGATATTTCAATTCCAGGTCTTGCGATGAGCGGTCATACTGCTGCCAATGAATAGCCGCAGCTCTTCCTGTTCCGAATAAATTTCTTAAGCTGATATCAACAAGTCCTGTAAAATATCCCGTTGTATTTTGTGTTGCTGCCGGAATATATCCTATAATTCCGTCAAAATTATTTGTTTCTTTTTCTTTTACTACTATTCTTAAAATTCCGTTATTCTTAGAATCAACATAATATTCAGGCGCTGAAACAGGCTCAAAGAAGGCAAGACGGTTTAAGCGGTTCGGCAGATCATCAATTAAACTTTGCGAATACATTTCACCGGCTTTAATATGAAGCTCTCTTTGAATTACATAAGATTTTGTTTTTGCATTTCCAACAATTTCTATCTTGTCTATCCTGCAATATCTTTCTTTATTAATGCTGATATGAACGTCGGCAAAAAAATCTTCCTTGGCTGAATCGGAAGTAAAATAAACTGACGACACAATTGCTTTTGCAAAAGGATAGCCGTTATCTTGAAAATATTTAAGTGAAGACGAAATGTTTCCTTCCAGATCGAATTTGCTGTAGATGTGACCTACAAGAAAATTAAAAGATGAAATAATATTTTTATCTTTAACAGAATCTAATCCGCTAAAATAAATTTTATTCACATAGGTCGGATTGCCCTCATCCACGGCAATTATCAGATTAACATGCTGGGAATCCGAAGATTCTTCAAAACGCGTTCTGCTGAAGTCCGCATGAAAATATCCTTGCTCCCCAAGATTTGCCGCCAACCGTGTTTTAATTGAATCGATGATATTAGGGAATAATTTTGTGCCGGTATTTATTCCGCTCCAGTTCAAATAATTATCTTTAGAAAAAATCCGGCTGCCTTCAACATCGACCTTTTCAATTGTCTGAGAAAAAATCACCGTGAAAGAAAAAATATAAATGAGAATGAAATTAATTAGGCGAGTCATTTATTATTTTCATTTTTTTACCGATCGGCTGAATAACAACCCGTTCTTTGACGGATTCAATTTCTGAAGGTTTTACCGAACATACATTATAGTCAGCGGCATTTAACGCGCCTAAGGATACAGAAGCTAACAGGCTTTCTTCAAAAGTAAAATCTTTTTCCAAACCATGGACAATGCCGGCAACGAAAGCGTCGCCGCTCCCGGTTGAATCAATTACATTGATCTCAGGCGGAAATACTTTGTAGCGGAAATCAAAATTGGAGGCATAAATAGGTTTATCTCCGCCGGTAAGAAAAGATTGTTTAACGCCAGATTGATAAAGTGAATTTAAGAATTCAATCTTTTCACTTTCACTTGCTAAAGAAATTTTAAGAGAACTTTCCAATTCCGAATTATTATTATGAATTATTGTCGGCGATGCTTCCAAGCACTGCCTTAAATGACTACCGTAAGTATCAAGAACAGAAATCTTATCGAATTTATTCGCCGTCTCAATACCGAAAGGGAAAATAGAATTAGTCTCTTCACATGGTGAGCTTCCTGAGAAAACAACAATCTCACAATTTTCAATCATCCTTTCCATTTTCAATTTGAACTCTTCAACTTCTTTAAAATTTATTATTGAATTCTTGCCAAAAAAAGTTGAAATGCTGCCGGATGATTCTTCAATAATTACACTAGCGTCACGGGTGCTGCTTTCTGTTCTTACAGAAGTTATCTTTATATTTTCTTTGATTAATATTTCTTTTAACAGTTTACCGTTCGTACCACCGAGAAAAGCAAGTGCAACATTTTCGGAATTTAAGAAGTTCAACTGGCGGCTGACGTTTATTCCTTTCCCGCCTGCTTTTAATTCGGTGATGCCGCCGCGGTTTTCTTGATTGTATATAATTTGTGAAAATTTATACCGCCGCTCAAGCAGCGGATTTAATGTTACTGTTAGTATCATAATTGCGAAGGTAATTAAGGTTGCGGCTAAAAAAAAGAAAATAATTTTTATCTTCTGAATCTATACAAATCACCGGTTAACGGAGTAATTAGCCTGTAATCTCCAAACCCGGTTTGATCAACAAAAGTAAGGCTTACATTTAAATTATAATATTCCCAAACTTCATAAGGCTTGCTGTCAATATTAAAAGGATGCCTTTCCACATTATCCGGCGGACCCAATAAAATAAAAACCATGCCCCGGTCAGTTTTCCAACCTATCAGGTAATGAGAAAAATGTTCGTTGGCGTAATTTATTCTTCTATAATATTCATCAAAGACGGGATTGTCATCCGAATTCGGAGTCGGGCTTTCGGATTTCCAAAATGCAATATATCGTTTCATTTTTTCATCACGCGTTTTGCCATCCTTGATGTAGTCCATCTGCTTGGTCGAAGCAATGTAAACAAGCTGGTCTATAGCGTTATCGAGATCAACAATAGAAGTAGGAACGCCAATCCATTGAGAATAAAAAGGTCTTTCAATAGAAACTATTTTATCATCGCCCAAGTCCTTGATTGAGATTTTTAATTTATAAAATCCAAGACTAAAGCTGCTGTCGCGCAAAGTATAAAATATTTGCGTCTTGCCGGAATCAATATTTTTCGGCTGTTCTTCTTTATAGATAACCTTATTTTTTTTGTCGATAATTTCATAATTGATATTTACGGATCCGGATTTATCAGAATATATTTCATAAAAAATAGGAAGACCGGTTTGAAGAGTAGCAACATTGCCTGAAACATTCGGTACAATTTTATTTTTGCCTTCTTCTTCGGAGCGTTTGGAAAGAATCATTATATCGCTGACCGCAATGCTGCCGGACACACTTCTAACATCATAATGAATTTCAATTGGATACTCGGCTTTTGATTCATTATCATCATATGAAGTACGAATTAGATATTTACCTGGAGTTAGAAAAAAGGATTTTAAATTAAGGCTGAAATTTTTTTTAGAAGTTGTTTCATCAAAACTTTTAACGAACAGTTTGTCGGTCCATGATTTTTCTGTAATAAGCTTTGATTTGTCGTCGGCAAAAACTGAAATTGTAAGGGAAAAATTTCCGGTATAGCCGGTATCATTTTTTACAAATTGCACAGTTGTATAAGGAACTTGAACAAAAGCATCCATCCTTGTTGTTGATGATTTGCCGGAAGAAAAATTAAGAAAGTTCTCGTAAAATTTCGGATGAGTATAGAGAGCATTCTGCTCAGTAGCTTCTTCTATTTGGGCATTTATAGTATGAATGCCTAATAATAAAAAAAATGTTAAGAAATATATTTTCATTTTTCATTCTTTATTAGTCTGCAAAGCGTCCAAAAAGATCATACTCATTATAATCAAAAACTTCAATAGTATAAAATTTACCGACTGATATTTTACCATCACCTATTGGAATTAATATTTCTCCATCTACTTCCGGCGCGTCGCGGTAAGACCGGGCAATGTAAAAATCTCCTTCGGTGCTTTCTACTAAAACTTTTAATTTTTTGCCGACCAGAGATTTGTTTTTTTCAAGAGAAATTTCTTTTTGAATTTCCATTAAGACTTCCTTACGTCTTTGCTTCTCTTTTTCCGGAACCGGATCCCCGAGAATATAGCTAGAGGTATTCTCTTCAACAGAAAAAGTAAAAACACCTATACGGTCAAACTTGATTTCTTTTACAAAGTTACAAAGTTCATGGAAATCTTTTTCCGTTTCATTCGGATATCCAACGATAAAAGTTGTTCGTAATGTAATATCCGGGATTTTCATTCGAAGCTTCATCAACAGTTCTTTTGTCCGCCTTGCAGTAACTCCTCTTCTCATCGATTTCAGCACTGAATCGGAAATATGCTGGAGAGGTATATCTACATAATTACAAATTTTGGAATTAGCATTAATAGTATGAATAACATCATCAGGAAAATGCGAAGGATAGGCGTACATTAATCTTATCCAATCAACGCCTTTAACTTCGCTCAATTTGTCAAGAAGAAGAGAAAGGGAGGGCTTGCCATAAATGTCTTTGCCGTAATCCGTAGTGTCCTGGGCAATAATGATAATTTCTTTTGCACCGCTCTTAGCAAGAAATTTAGTTTCTTCGACAAGCCCATCAATCGATTTCGATTTGTGCTTTCCCCGCATTAATGGAATTGCGCAAAAAGAGCACGGATGGTCGCAGCCTTCCGATATTTTTAAATAAGCGGTGTGGGATGGAGCTGAAAGCACTCTTTCACCAAGGAGATCATACTTTAGCTCACCTCCTAATTCCTTAAGAATACCTTCGTAATTTTCTGTACCAAAGTAAGCGTCGACATCAGGTATTTCTTTTTCAAGATCATTCTTGTAACGCTCTGAGAGGCAGCCGGCTACTATTACTTTATCTATTTTGCCTTGTTGTTTTAAATCTACCGCACTAAGAATAGTATTTATAGATTCCTGTTTTGCGGCTTCTATAAATCCGCAAGTATTTATGATAACGGTTTCAGCGTCAGCGGGGTCATCAACTAATTTAAAATTATTAAGCCTAACCTGGTTCATCAGCCTCTCAGAATCAACGGTATTCTTTGAACAACCAAGTGTTATTATATTTATTTTTTCTTTTTTCTTCATTCAAGAATTTTAGTTTACAAAATATTTTAAAGTAAGCAGAATAACCGGAGCGGAAAAAAGCAGAGAATCAAACCTATCAAAAATTCCACCATGACCAGGAATTAAGTTTGACGAATCTTTTACTCCTGCATCACGCTTTAACAACGATTCTACAAAATCACCAATTTGCCCTACAGTGCCAATTATAATTCCGATAACTAATATTTCGATCCACGGTAAAAAATTAAGTACTATTTCATGAGCCAATATCATGGTCAGAATCGCAAATATAAAGCCAAAAACAGCCCCTTCCCAGCTTTTCTTTGGACTTACGCGGGGGGATATTTTGTGCTTTCCTAAAGCTGTCCCTCCAAAAAACGCAGCTGAATCGCAAATCCATATAGCGGCTAAAACTGAAATAATTAAATACCCGCCGCGAATATAATCTTCTATGTTCGATGAATAAAATTCTCTTATTCCTATGATAGAAGAAGAAAAAATTCCGATATAAAAAATTCCTAGGAATGTTACACCGATATTTAAAATTGCAGAACCTTTGTTTCTAAACAGCTCTAATAATGAAATCAAAAAAATTATCATTAAAAAAAGTGAGAAGTAGCTGATAAAAAAATGAAATTGATTGAGCATGAGAAAAAAAATAGAAACTTCACCCGCGATAAGATTTGTACCGGCATTTTTGTTTTTCGCCAGAATGTTAAATTCATAAAAAGAAATTGAAGCTATCCCGAGAACAAGAATAAAGAAAAATATTTTTCCGAAATAACAAGCCGCAAGTATTACCGGTATCGCAATTATTGATACTAAAACTCGTTTCGCCGTATTACCAAAATTCATTACTCGTCTAGTTCCTGGTCGTTTATATTATTTTTTATTTGCTTAATATAATTAAGCGCAGCTTGGACATCTGATTTATGAACAAGAAGCTTAACGATAGATAAATCGCCCAAAGCGGGAAAATTTCTATCGGCTTGTGAAAGGACGGCAGAAGGAATCCCGGCACCTTCAAGATTATTTTTCATCATCTCCGCTTCGTATTCATAATTTGAAGTGAAGACAACTTCCCAATTTTTTTCGGTCCATTCTTCAGGCTTAATAAAATATTTTTCATCAACTAAAACCTCGCCGCAATCCGGGCAGATCGTCATTCCATCAATATATTCATAATCGCAGTTAGGGCAAATTGGCATAAAACCTCCTACTCGCTTTGTGCTTTAGCATAATATTTATTAATTAAGAACATAACAACACCGAATAATATAATAAGCGCTAACAGGATAATAATTGAAGAATTTAAATCAAAATTTTTGCTTACAGAATTATTCAGCACATCATCTTCCCCAAAGATAAAATAAAATATTACCGCGGTAAAGTTATTAAAAAAATGAAGCGACATCGGGACAAAAATAGAGTTGCTCATGTATGCCGAGTATCCAAAATAAAAGCCAAGCGCAATTAAAGGAAGCAAACCATAAGGATTGAAGTGATAAACACCAAAAAAGAACGCGGTTATAATAGCAGCCCAAAAAGGTTTGATTTTAAATTCAAAGCTACGCTGAATGAATCCGCGGAACATAACTTCTTCACATATAGCAGGAACAACAGCAACTACTATTACAACCAGTACCCCGCTGAAGATCGAATGCACTGAAAGCAAATTACCGTAAGATTTATCAACGAGATCGTTGAGCTTATCAAGCATGGTCTTAATGGAATTTATAAAATGCGAGCTGCTCGCCCAGCGCTCAATAAAATAAGTTTGAATAGATAAATAATATTGCAGCAGCGGAGTGAGAATTACAATCCCCAAAGTGAACAAAAGTATTTCTTCCCACCGTGGAAAACGGAAGCGAATAATCTCGGTTACATCTTCGTAAAACCATTTCGCAAAAATTAACGCAGGCAACAGGATAAATAAAATTTGCCCTGCCATTGTCATCAGCCGCAAGCTTTGCACCGAGGAATTATGCAGATCAAAGCCAAATATGGCGAGAGTTAATAAACCGCCGACTATTTGATAAAGAAAAAAGCCGCCGAATAATCCTATAAACGCCGCGGTTATTGGAGAAATGCGCGGATGAATTTTACTTAAGGATGAATTCTCTTTCCCAGGCAATTGAGGGTTATTGTCTTCAGGCTTGTCATCTTGAGGCAAATTGTTTAAATCATCCATAAGTATTTTAGAGTTGTTCTGGAAATGTAAATTTATAGAAAATAATTTTTAGCATTAGTTCACTTTCGACTTAAGCGGTCCTGCTAATCCTTCATAACTTGTAAGATCGGCGTCAATTGAACCGATTACAACCTTCGTTTTTACCTTAACAGGAATTCTAAGTTCATCATCACTTAACCAAACAAAAATGCTGCCCTCGCTCTTAAACAATCCGCCTTTTTGAACAATCGGTTCAACAACAATGCAATTAAAAGTTCCTGCCGTAACAGTAACTCTTTCCTTGCCCAAATATTTTACTTCAAGATCATAAACCGAGTCTTTATAAAAGTTTTGTAGATGAATATAATCATTAACTTTCAGCTTAGCATAATCAAAGGTTCTTGCATAATAAAATGCGGAAACAATATCGTTAACATATTTAGGAATTTTATATTCGCCGCCGGTAGTTTTTGCTTTGTCATTTCGTTGATCAAAGAATGCCGAAAAATCTCTGCTGTAATTTCCTTCACGGATATGCTGTTCAAATCGCCACGGAAAAAGACCCTCAACATCAAGATAGGTTTCATAATGATCGCGCACTTTGTAAATCCAATCGAAACTGGGCACAGAGTTTACGTCAAACGTAATATTATAAACATCTCTGCCGGAAATTTTCTTTAGCCTTGGGATTGCCATAGTTGCAATGCCAGCGGTAACAAATCCATATTTCACCGCAAACGTTAATTTCTCTCCAACAGTAAAAGCATGGTTGGTAAGTTTTCTAAATTTGTCTCCGGCAAATGCTTTTGATCCGCTGCCGGAATTAATCAATTGGAAAACTATAAGAAACACTAAAAGTGCTACAAAATAATTACGCATTAAATTCTCCGTTGTTCACAATAAACTTATAAATATTATTAATTTCTACAAAAACATTTTCCACGCTTATGGAATCCATACAATTTAGTTTTTCACATTTTTCTCTTGTACAATTTTCACAATTAATCTCCGGTGTAAAAATCAAACTTTTTGTCGAATATGGTCCCCATCTTTTTGCAGAGCACGACAAGATTTTGGGATAGAAGCCAACAACATACTTGCCCACCGCAGCTGCCATATGTATTGGACCGGTTGAATTTGAAATAAAAATATCGGCAAAAGAAATAAGGGCAACTAACTGCTGCAAACTAAATTCGCCCGCAAAATTCTTAACTGAATCTGAAATCTTTAAGCTTTCACACAAATCTATTTCAGATTTGGCACCGGTTAAAATTATTTGTGCGTTCAATTTTGAGCTAAGCAAAAAAATTATTTCCCTGAGTTTTGCCAACGGCAGATCAACCGCGCTACCGCCGCTTCCCGGATGAACTATAATAATCGGTTCATCTTTTTTTATTCCGTTTTTTAATAATAGCTCATCTACTTCATTTTTGCTAACCGGGTTTACGCGCAAATCAAATGAAATATCTTCAGGAGTAATTTGCTGAACAATATTGATTTCTTTTAATAAATCAACATTGAATTCAAGCTCGTGCTTTTCTGCAAACTTTCTGTGGACAAAAACTTTCTTGTTAAATAAAAAAGAATACCACCTGAATCCTGTGCCAATTCTTTGTGCAATTCTAGAAAAAAAAACAATTAATGAAATTAGAAAAGTTGGATAGACAATAATTGCACAGTCATATTCTTTCAATGAAATATTTTTGATATTCTGAAAAAATTTTGTCTTTCCATTTTTTTCAGCAAGCACTAAAATGTCGTCTATGAACGGATGATCCCGCACAATATCTTTAGTATAATTTCGTACTAAAAAAGTTATCCTGCAATCTGGATAATGTTTTTTGACTATACCGGCTAAGGGCAGGGATAAAACAACATCGCCAATTCTATCGGTTCTAACTATTAATAAGTTTTTTGGAAAATTCATTTTTTAGAAACGTACGGGTTGTCCTTAATATAAAATCGCCACTGCAAATCTACTGATTTTTTGATACCAATCCGCTTTGTTGTAACAATATTATTTTCGTCAAGGTTAGGCTGATTAAGAAGGAAAATCTTGTCGCCGGTAAGATCATAACCATAATGCTTTTTTGAAATTGCAAAGGCTTGGCAAACTTTGCCCGGTCCGCTTGTTAAATTTATTTTATCTTTTTCATTAATTAAAATACGACCGAATCTATTTAGCGCCATATTTTCAATTCCTTCTAAAGGCTCAATAGCTCTGATTAAAACAGCGGTCCCATGTCCTTTTTTACCGGTTACAACGTTACAGCAATAGTGGGCTCCGTAAGTAAAGTACACATAAAAATATCCGCCTTCATTAAACATAATTTTATTTCGTTCGGTAATTCCGATGAATGTATGCGCAGCTTCGTCTACTTCCCCGTCATAAGCTTCAACTTCTACAATCTTTCCTGTTAGGAATTTCCGACTCTCTTTTTTAACAAGAATTTTTCCTAATAATTCCTTGGCAACTATATTTAGTTCCCGGGTATAAAAATTTCGTTTAAGCTTTTTCGCGGAATGTTTAGAGTTCATCTTGAAATTGATACAGCGAAGCGACAGTGAAACATCTTGAGCTAGAAATTTAATTCTTTACTAAGCTCATCAATTTTCTTCAAGTATATTTCGATTTTATGGGGACTTTTCTTTATTAGTTTCTTATAAACATCAATTGCTTCTTTCAGTTCGCCTTGAGCAACATAAATTTTAGCCAGCGTTTCCGAAACTATCATGCTTGTTTCAGGAAAGTTTTCTAATTGTGTACCATAGGTTTCCGTATTACTTGAAGCTTCAGGAATTTTTGCAGCAGCAATTTCTTTCGCAATCTGATCTAAGCGATCATCAACAGAATTTAATTTTTCTTTGACTGCCTCAGGCTCTTTCACTTCTGCAAAAAGATTTTGCTGTTTGTCCGAGACTTCATCTTCTTCAACAAAAAAAGCCCTCCGGCTGCTTGAAGCAAACAACGATCTTTGTTTCCGTATGTTTTCTATTTCTTTAACATAAAAATCATACGTTTTTTTTGAATGAATTAAATCGCATCCTGTTTTGATAGTTTTGATAGCTTGACTGTAATTTCCAACAAGCGCAAAAGATTTTCCGAGAAGTAAGTATGCTGCGGGATATTGAGGGTAATTCTTAATTCCGCTTTGAAGAATGTCAATTGCTTTATCTACATTATTATTTTCAATCTCCGTATTTGCCGCACGGACAAATAACGGAGATGTTTTATTATACTCGTAAATTAAACCAACTTTTTCATTGAATATTTCAGTCGGCGACTTAGCCACAATATTCCTAAGCTTTTGAAAAGGCGTGTCTAATTGATGTTACCGAAACAAATGAAAATCCGATGAAGAATAAAATTTGAAACGGTAATGCCGCAAGTTCAAAAAAGTATATTGATGCGGCAATTCCTATCAAGCAATAAACTGCCATGATTAACTCAACAATTACAGACATGCCAAGTTTTTTGCTTGTATATTTTTTCCCCATCCATGAATCTTTATTTGAAACTACTTTAAACTTTGGAGTTCTTACAAATTCACTTTTTCGGTTAAGCAAGCCTTCAAAAACGGCACGGGAGTTATTCACCGCAAAACCCATGCTTCCCGCCATAAAAAGCGGGAATAGAACGATCTTCTTTCTCCAGTCGTCTCTTATATCTTTCTGAGAATAAAGATAAAACATAAAAGAGCTTACAAATGCTAAAACAAATAACGACATAACCGCAAAATATGCTTCGTGAGGCCCGCTGTTTTTAATAAATATTAATGGAACATTTAAAATTGCGGCAAGAAGAATAAATGGAAACACAATATTATTTGTAAGATGGAAAGTGGATTGCAATTTAACTCTAAGCGGTACTTTTGATTTCCAAACAAGGGGCAAAATTTTCTTTGCAGTTTCGATTGCGCCTTTTGTCCATCTAAATTGTTGATTCTTTAACGCGTTTATTTCCGATGGAAGTTCAGCCGGAGAAGTAAAATCTTTTAAGAATACAAATTGCCAGCCGTTGAGTTGAGCGCGGTAACTCAAGTCCAAATCTTCAGTCAGAGTATCTGCTTCCCAGTTACCTGCGTCTTCAATGCAAGATTTTCTCCACACGCCGCCGGTACCGTTAAAGTTGATAAAAAATCCCGCCTTATTTCTAACGCTTTGTTCAATAACAAAATGACCGTCAAGTGCAAGAGCTTGAGCCTTAGTTAGAATTGAATAATCGCCGTTAATATGTTCCCATCGTGTTTGAACCATTCCGATTTTCGGATCGCCGAAAAATGAAAGAGTTTTTTTCAAGAATTCTTTTTGCGGGATAAAATCAGCATCAAAAATTGCTATGAAGTTGCCTTTCGCAATTTTCATTCCTTCTTTAAGTGCGCCGGCTTTAAAACCTTCTCTTGTTCCTCTTCTAATATGGCAAATATCGAAGCCTTCTTTTCTTTTTTGTTCAACTATGTTGGCAGTAATTTGCGTGGTTTCATCTGTCGAATCATCCAGTACTTGAATTTCCATTTTATCTTTTGGATAATCGATTTCACAAACCGCATTAATTAATCTTTCAACAACATACAATTCGTTATAAAGCGGAAGCTGAATTGTAACAAGAGCGTCCGATTTAAAATTTTTGTCAGGGGAATGTTTTACATTGCGGTATTTATTATGATAATATATCATTATAAAACCATGTAAACCGAACACGAAAAGAATCGACAGAGAAACAAAATAACCAACTAAGACAACTTCGTCCATTTTTTTTATTTATACCTTAAATAATTATACATACTAATTTTTTACCACCCGGAAACTACAGCTAAAAGAATATCTTGTGAAATATTTTTTATCGCTGCTTGAATTGCATTATTTCTATCAACGGTGCTGCCTGAAGTTGAATAATCACCGTAGTTAGAAAATGTTTTGTTAAAAATTGTTTTCCGTTCAACCAAATCTTTGAAAACAGCCTGAACCGAAATTGTAATTCTTCGCGATTTAACTGTTTCACCTGCAGCTACCACAGCCGGAGCATCAGTAAGAGAAATAACCGTACACTCAAGTACTGAGTTCGCATTAGTTTTACTTGCTACTTGAAGTGTGTTGTCATCTATAAAATTTTGAGTAAGAGTTGAAGTTAGCGATTCCCGCAATCCGGGTTCTCCGGAGCCGCTTTTATCTTCGGCAATTGGAATAGCTATTGTTTTAAGATGTTTAGGAACTGATGCGCCAGTAAAAGAATATACACAACACCCACCAAAATTAATCATAAGACTAGTTATAAACAAGGAAAATATAACCGTCCGCGCGGTTTTAACCATTATCATTCTTATCGTTTTGTTCCAAAATGTCAATTCTAAGGAAATTAGTTTTCATTTTTCAAGCCGTACTCAATTATCTTTCTATATAAAGTCCGCTCACTAATTTTCAATAGCTTTGCCGCATTGCGCTTATTTCCTCGGGTGTGTTCTAATGCTATTTTTATTGCGTCTTTTTCCGCCTGTTCTAAAGGTAAAACTATATTTGCGGAGTTATTCTCCGGAGGATATATTATCTCATTTTTCTTTAGCACAATGTCCTTTAGTTCCATAATATCTTTTTTTATTTCAAACAAAGCGCGGTACAACAGCTCGCGATCAAGTTCTTCTTGGGATTTTTTAAGATAGACCGGTAAATTTTTATTTAAGATATCACTATCATCTTTCCTAAGCAGCGTATCAAAAATATTAACATCAAGAACTCCATTGCGGCTTAAAGTTATTGCCGATTCAATTGTATTTTTAAGCTCACGAATATTTCCCGGCCAACTGTACTCAATCAAATAATCCATCGCGTCTTGAGTAATTTTTGGCGCCACGATTTTATTTTCGGCTGTATAGTTTGAAATAAAATATTGAACAAGTTCGCCTATATCGCTTTTTCTTTTTCTTAATGCGGGAATATTTAGCGTTACCGCTTTTAATCTGAAATACAAATCTTCACGAAATCTTTTTGATTCAACCTCGTGCTGCAAATCTTTGTTGGTAGCGGCTATAATTCTAACATCTGCTTTCGTTACAGTTTCAGCACCAATTCTCATAAACTCTTTATTTTCGATTACACGAAGAAGCTTTACCTGCGTCGTTAATGGCATCTCTGCAATTTCATCAAGAAATAGAGTTCCTCCATCAGCGATTTCAAAATAGCCTCTTCTACTTTCTATTGCACCTGTAAAGGATCCCTTTTTATGTCCGAATAATTCACTTTCTAAAATTCCTTCCGGTATAGCCCCGCAATTTACACTAACCAATGGTTTATCCGACCTGCTGCTGAAACCGTGAATTGCTTGCGCAAATACCTCTTTACCAACACCGCTTTCGCCATATATAAGAATAGAAATATCAGACGGCGCAACTTGCATCGTAATATCTACAAGATCACGAATCTCTTTTGATTTTCCTATTATTCCGAATTCTTTTTTGAATTGATCAGCGGTCATGCAATTTTACTAAACTTTGAATTTATTAGGTTATAAATATATTTAATAATTTTGGCTTATTAAAGGAATGAATTTTTTCTAAAAATTTATAAATCAATCTCTAATCCGTCGTAGGCAAATTTTATCTTATCAATTAAACCGGGCGGAATCAAATCGTTAAAAATCTCTTCGTCAGTTATATGAGTCAAAAATAATTTTCCAGGTTTAGCAAAATTATAGAACTTTACTATTTCTTTAATTTCTATATGCGTAGCTTCGCTAATCGCTACAGATAATTTGAAATCTTTAAATAAATACAAATCATTTTCGCTTCCAACATCGCCGGTATAAAAAATATTTTTACTATTTATTTTAAAGAGAAAACTTCCGCAAGGGAATTTTAATTCCCTTTGATGATCATATTCTTCATATTCATTTAGATGAGAATTTTGGCGGAATTGAATTTTAAATTTTTCGCTTACATTTGTGAAAATATTTACTGCAAGTGAAATGAAATTCAAATCGAAGTTCAATCTTTCTTCAAATAAATAAGATTGATAAATAAAATTCTTTATTACATCTACAACGTCCGGATGAATAAAAATATCAAGGCGATCTTTTCTCTTACTCATTTTCATCTGTGTGATTAAAGAAGCCAAGCCGGAATAATGATCAGCGTGAAGATGAGTAATTAGAACTCCGTTGATTGAGTTAAAATCGATACCGAGCGCAAGTAGGGCTTTTGAAATGCCGTCGCCAGTATCAACGAGCAAATTATATTTTGGAATTGAAATTAGAAGCGAAGAATGGTTTCTGTTTAACGAGGTTTTTCCCGAGCCGGTTCCTATAAAAATTATTTTCAATTATCGTTTCCCTGTTGTTCTATAACTCTCCCAGAAAGGTTAAACTTGGAGTTTATTATTTGCAAAGTTCTTTCCGCTTCTTCTTGAGTGGCAAATCCGTCGACATAAACCACGTGGAAAACAGCTCCTGCAATTTCTTTTTCTTCAATGCGTGCATTATAACCGCTGGAAACAAGTTTATTCTTTAGATTGTCTGCATTTGCTAAAACTGTAAATGCGCCGACTTGAATAGACAAATTTGTTTTTCGAGAAAAGCTTTTTGTTTCCTTATTTGAGGATATTTCTGACTTACCATTTTGCTTATTTCCAATTATTTCTTTGTCTGTTAAAGGAATATTCTTATTGGCAATATCAATGTATGGCGAACTTGGATAATTTATTTGAAGCTGAGTTAAATAATTTTTTGAAGTTATGTACATCCCCTCTGCGTAATAATAGGAATAAATACGATAAAGCGAGGCGTCGGCATATTTACTCTTCGGGTAGTCTTTAATAAAAGTTAAATATTTATCAACCGCCTTCTTTCCATCTCCGGTTAAAACAGCATCTAAAAAAATCACCGATGAACTTTGCGGATATTCCTTCTTGAGTTTAGGCAAGTCAGCAATAACACTTTGGCTATTTCCATCTTCAATTTTTTTTAGATAAAGTACAATGTTGAGCTCTTGTGAAAAAATAACTTTAGTTTGAAATATTAAAATCATTAAGAGAAATATTAGCGCAAATTTTTTCTTCATGATTTCTTTCTTCAATTTTATATTTCAAGTTAAGATCTTCATTGGATTAAGCAGTCAAAGCAAAATCGTCATTCAGGGTTTCAACAAAGCATTTGAAATCTCCAAATAAAGTTGCTGAAGTAGCGCGGTTAATTTTTACTTTAATATAGCTACATTCTTTAATATTTTGGTCGAAAGGAAAAATGACAACCTTATTTGTGTCCGTTTTGCCTGCTAAAAACTGTTCGGATTTTTTACTTAATCCTTCCACTAAAACAATTTCTTCGCGCCCTAATAGACCCTGATTTATTTCAAAAGATATTTGCTGCTGAAGCCCGATAATTTCATGAAGCCGCTTCGTTTTTATTTCTTCAGGTACATCATCTTTCATTTTAAATGATTTAGTTCCTTCACGGGGAGAATACTTAAACATATAAGCTCCATCGTATTTTACCTGACGCATTATGTCAAGAGTCATTACATGGTCTTCATAAGTTTCTGATGGAAAGCCTGAAATAATATCTGTAGAAAAACTTACGCCCGGAATAATTTCACGAGCTTTTTCAATCAAGCTTAGATAATGCTCAATTGTATAAGTCCGGTTCATCAATCCTAATATTCTGTTTGAACCGGATTGAACGGGAAGATGAATGTAGTTGCAAATATTTTGATGCTCTGCAATCATATATAAAAGTTTGTCGGATAAATCTTGCGGATGAGAAGTTGTAAATCTTATCCTAATTTTCCTATCTACAACAGCGCAGGCTGAAAGCAGATCGGCAAAATCATTTCCGTTATCCAAATAGGAATTTACATTTTGTCCCAGCAAAGTAATTTCCTTAAATCCTCTTTTGGATAAAAGTTTAACTTCATTCACAACCGAATCAAGCGCCCTGCTACGCTCTCTTCCGCGTGTAAAAGGGACAACGCAAAAAGTACAGAACTTATCGCAGCCTCTCATTACCGAAATCCACGCTTGAAGCCCGTCTTCACGGTACGGAAGAATATCATCGTAAGTTTCTGTCCTGGATAATTTCACTCCGATTCCCTTTTCTCCGTTAAACGCGACATCAATAAGCTCCGGCAGTCTGCGGTATTCATCAGGACCGACAACAAGATCAACTATTTTCTTCTCTTCAATTAAATCTTTCCGGAGTCTTTCAGCCATGCAGCCAAGAATACCAACTATTATGTCAGGCTTTTCATTTTTTATCGTCTTAAAATTTCCAAGACGACCGTAGATTCTTTGTTCTGCATTTTCCCTAATGCTGCAAGTATTAAGCAAAACTACATCGGCTTCCTTTGCTTCATTAGTAATTTCATAGCCCTGGTTTTGAAGAATACCAAGCACTAATTCCGTATCGGCAACATTCATCTGGCAGCCGTATGTTTCAATATAAACTCTATTTTTCTTCATAGTATTTTTTTTGATACTCTTTAATCAAAGACACGCGCAAAAATAGTTAGTTTACTTTTTCGTCTTTGTTAACCGGGACAAAACCAAAATGCTGGTTCTGAGGAGCATCTATAACAATTTCACCGAAACGCGATTCAAATTTATCTATGTTTTCTTTAAGCGCCTTAAGCAGCATTTTAGCGTGCTGTGGCGTAGTAATAATTCTTGCGTGAACTTTTGCTTTTGGAACACCAGGTACGATCCTTGTAAAATCAATAATAAATTCTGCAGGCGAGTGAGTAATTATTGCAAGGTTGGAATAAATACCTTCGGCTTCTTTTTCTCCGAGTTCTATATTTATTTGTTGCCCTTGAGGCGGATTATTTTGATTCATTTTATTCTTTCACATTTATAAAATAATTAGAAAAGCCGAAATCATCCGCCTATTTGTTTGGCATGAATAATTTCGGCTGAAATTTAGATGGCTTAATTACAAAAATTATTTGCGCAATTGATCTGCCTTATTCATAGCGTCAGTAGCTTCTTTTTCATAACCTAAAGTGGCGTAAACTTTAGCAAGAAGTTCCCACATATTCGGGTCATTATCTTTCATGCTTACAACTTTTTCGAGGTAAGGAAGAGCTTTAACATATTTTTCTTTGAAAGGAGCAGTGCTTGTATCGTTCTTTGCATCTAATTCTTTTTGAACATCGCTTGCCCATTTTACATAAGTAACAGCAAGGTTATAGATTGCATTTTGATAGTTCGAGTCAATTTCTACTGCTTTCTTGAATTCCACCTCAGCATCCTGATAATCTTTATTACCGAGCAATAATACGCCATAATTATAACGATAATATTTATTATTTGGATCCTGCTCAACACCGGCTTTAAAAGCATCTATTGCTACGTCAATCTTATGCGCGGCAATATAGGAGTTTGATAAATATAATAGCAAATCTCCGTTATTCGGATAATACTTTCTTCCTTCTAGTAGAACATTTATAGCTTTGTTAAAATTATCCATCATTGCAAGGCTGTCTTGTTCATTATGGGAATTTGTGTAGTCTGTTTTAAATTTCTGACCTTTGTTGTAATAAATTTCGCCGAGATACTTATAGCCGTCAAGAGAATGACTTTTATCCACCAAAACTTGAAGAGGTGCAACAGCACTATCATAATTTTGAGCGCTTAAGTATACAAAAGCTAAATTCTTAAAAGTATCAACGGAATCCGGCTCAAGCTCAGTAGCAGTTTTAAAAGCAAAAATAGATTTATCATAAAGTACTTTCATACTGTCTTTGTCGGTTGCAGCGTTTCCTTTTTGGAAATAACCAACTCCCTGGTTGAATAAATTCGCCCAGAAATATTTCTTGGATTGGTCAATATCCTTTGCAAATTGGCTGCTGATAGCAAGCGACTTACTATAAGAATCAACAAGCGTTGCATAATCGCCGCTCTCACCGCTGACGAGCCCTAAAAGATAATATCCTTCATCACTTTGAGGGTTTTTAGCAACTTCCCTTTTCAGTGATTCAAGGGCTTTAGGATAATTTTTCTGCTGTATATATAATTTTGCACTTGTCAATTCGGTAGAGGCGCATTGGAAACCTGTAACTGCTAACCCGATAAACAAAAGCGCACTTATTAAAAGTTTAGAACGATTCATTTTTTCTCCAATTATCTTGTCATTTTTTGCGAACAAAGTTAGTATATAAAGGTAGGATAGTCAAGAATAAAATTCTTTATGATGATTTTCGCATTATAACAAATAACTTTTGATAGAGATTATAGCTTTTAATCATTATTTAGTTCGTATTAACTTGGCAATTTACTTAAAAGAGATTATTTTTACGCAGCAAAAATGAAATTGTGATTGTAAAGAATTATTTCGGGGTGTAGCGCAGCCCGGTTAGCGCGCTTCGTTCGGGACGAAGAGGTCCCCGGTTCGAATCCGGGCACCCCGACTTGAGTTTCTTCACTTACATATTGTTTAGCGAAAAAACTAACAAATATTACATCGGACATACTAAGAACATTCAGAGAAGAATTTCAGAACATAATTCTTCAGAATGTTCTTCCACTAAATTTGGTGTTCCCTGGAAATTAGTTTTTTCCGAAGAATTTGTAACTAACTCCGAAGCTATTAAACTCGAATTGAAGCTCAAGTCAATGAAAAGCAAAAAATATATTGAGTGGTTTATTAGTAAGAATTAACTCAGCCGGTTAACGCGTCCCGATTTGATCGGGAAGGTCCCCGGTTCGAATCCGGGCACCCCGACACTTAAGTTCCTTAATTTAGCTTGTAGGTAAAATCTATGGCACAAAATCATTCCTTCGATGTAGTTTCCGAAATTGATTTTCAGGAAGCCGACAACGCTGTTAATCAAGCGATTAAAGAGATTCATCAAAGATATGATCTCAAAGATTCAAACACAGAAATTGAACTAAACAAAAAAGATAAATTCATCTCTATTAATACTAAGGATGATTATTCTCTAAAAGCCAGTATTGACATTCTGCAAACTAAATTTATCAGAAGGGGAATTTCCGTTAAGGCGCTTAAAATAGGTGAGGCTGAAACAGCTTCAGGCGGAAGATTAAAATCAAAGATTGATCTTCAAAGCGGGATCTCTAAAGAAAATGCGAAAATAGTTACAAAATTAATTAAAGATTCAAACCTCAAAGTTAATGCGCAAATTCAAGATGACAGAGTAAGAGTTCAAGCGCCTAAAATAGATGACCTGCAGACAGTCATCAAATTAATCAAGGAAGCTGAATTGAACTTTCCTACTCAATTTGTCAATATGAAATAGCAACTCAACAACTTATCCTCCGGCAGATTTACATCCAGTTTAATCCATTATCATTCTTAAAAAAGATGAGCTGTCTTCATCGTCATCTTTCTTATCAGAATTCATTGGGCTGGATTTTTCTTTTGTCCAATTATACCTTGAATCTTCAAAATTAAAACCGCTCTTTGCCGGTTCGTCGTTATTTTCTTTTTCGTTGTCATTCACGGAAGACTTTGGACTTTTAACTCTTATAAAGGTTGGAATATCCAGATCATTCTGGTCAACTTCGTTATTGTTACCAAAGTTAAATCCTCCGAAGAATGAATCACTTTGTTTATATTTTTCTTGCGCACTCTTGCCTTTTGAATTAAAGTTTTGCCTTGCACTTTCAAACCCGGTAGCAATAACGGTGTAAGAAACATAATCGTTCATTTCTTCTTTTCGTACGCAGCCGAATATTACATTTGCTTCCTCACCGGCTGCTTCAAAAATTACATTATTACCTTCGTTGATTTCCTGCATTGTTAGATTGCTTGATCCGGTAACATTCAATAGAACACTTTTGGCTCCTTTAATATTTATTCCCTCAAGCAGCGGGCTTGATATGGCTTTCTGTGCCGCTTCGATTGCGCGGTTTTCGCCGCTTGCAATTCCGCATCCCATTAAAGCTTCACCGCTTTGGTTCATAACTGCACGGACATCGGCAAAGTCAACATTAATCAATCCCTCAATCGTTATAATATCGGCAATGCCGCGTGTAGCCTCATATAAAACTTCATTAGGTTTATCAAATGCTGCGAAAGCGTTTGTACTCTTATCGAGTATGCTCAACAATCTTTCATTTGGAATGATAATCAAACTGTCTACATGCTGCTTAAGCTCTTGAATACCTTGTTCAGCATTAAGCATTCGTTTTTTACCTTCCCAGCGGAAAGGTTTGGTAACAATTCCTACCACAAGCGAGCCAATGCTTTTTGCTATTGAAGCAATTACAGGAGCACCGCCGGTTCCGGTACCGCCACCCATGCCCGCAGTAACAAAGACCATATCGCTTCCCGAAAGAACTTCGGCAATTTTCTCTCTATCTTCTTCAAGAGATTTTTTACCAACATTCGGATCTGCTCCGGCACCAAGCCCGCGTGTTATGCTAGTTCCAACCTGAATTTTATGAGTAGCGCTGCTGCTGTTCAGAACTTGCGCATCGGTGTTTACAGCTACATACTCAACTCCAATTAGTCCTCTCTTGATCATGCTTTCGATAGCATTGCAACCGCCTCCGCCAACTCCAACTACTTTTAAAATTGCGGACATGGATTTGCTTTTATCAAGCGTGGCAAATCTGGTCATTGTAACCTCCTATATGAGTTTTATAATTCATCGAAAAATTGTTGAACTTTTTTAAAAAATCCTGTTACCTTATTTTTTCCTTGAGCCTTCTTTGGTTTAATAAGAATTTGATATTCGCTCGATTTACCGCCGGGAATTCCTCTTATCAAACCTGCTACTGTTGCAAACTCTGGGCTTCCAATTTCATTTGATAAACCTGAACCTAATTCTTGCGGAACGCCAATTCTTGTCGGCAATCCAAAAACTTCTTCAGCTAATTCCGTACAACCTTTTAGAAGCGAGCCGCCTCCTGTTAAAACAATTCCTGCTTTTATCTTATTTTTAAAACCCGCGCTTCTGATTTCGTTATCCACAAGGGCGAAAAGTTCACACATTCTTAAACTGATAATTTGCGTTAATAAACTAATTGGAATCTTTGCATTGCCTCTTGCTCCAACTCCGCGGATTAAAATATCTTCGTCTTTAATAATCGCACTTTCCGTAGCGTAGCCATAATCTTTTTTTAATTTCTCGGCTTCTTCCGTGATAACTCCTAGAGATTCACGAATATCATTTGTAACCTGGTTTCCGGCAACACCGATTACCTTCGTATGTTTAATAGCTTTGTTATGAAAGATTGCTATGTCAGTTGTACCGCCGCCGATATCTATTAAAGCTACTCCTAAATCTTTTTCGCTTTCTTCAAGCACAGAAGAACTTGAAGCTATAGGTTGTAAAATATAATCGTGCACCTGAAGCCCGGAACGTTCAACGGATTTTTTTATGTTTTGAATTGCAGGTATTGAAGCAAGGACAATATGATTTGTCGCTTCTAATCTCGAGCCCGACATACCAATCGGATTTTCAATTCCGCCTTGATAATCGACGGAAAATTCTTCGGGAATAATGTGAAGGATTTGTCTGTCTGATGGAATTCTAATTGTACGCACATCCGCTTCAAGCCTATCCAAATCCGCTTTAGTAATTTCTTTATCCTCCCCGCTGATAGTTACATAGTTCCTATGCCTTATGCTTGTAATATGTTCGCCGGCAACTCCGACGTTAACAATATTTATTTCAATTCCGGCTCTGTTGGGTGCAATAGCCACAGCTTGTTTAATCGCTTCCGCGGTTTTTCCTATGTTCGCAACAAGACCTTTGTGCAACCCCTCGGAAGGCGCTACGCCAAAGCCAAGAATATTTATCCGGTTGCTTTCATCAATACGCTCTGCAATTACAGCGCATACTTTAGTAGTTCCTAAATCTAAACCGGCAAGAATATTTTTTTTCATTCGATTAAACCTGTTCCCTGGCTTTTGCCAAGAAAAATTTCATTTGCAAATCTCAAATCTATATACTCACTATTATCAACCAGATCATTACCGTTGTTCATTCCTTCCAGCATGATTTCAAAGTAAATCATTTTTTTAGCTTCTTCTCCCTTTCCAAAAATTACCGGGGGCTTAATTCCCGAAATCGTCAAAACAATATCGCCCCCGTTTCTAAGATTAATTTCAGAAATCCTCTTTGAAATTTCTGTGCTCGTTAATTTTGCCGCCTCAATAATTTTAAAGGCTTCAACTATATCTTCGGACTTTTGAATTGATAACGGCGCAAAGCCATTCAAGCTATCGGCATTACTAATTACCGGAAGATCGCCGAACTTTGTATTAGACAGCATCGGCAGAATTTCAAAATTATCCGTAATAAAATAAGGATCACCGTTATTTATTATTATAGCTGTTAAGTTTTTCTCGGATAAAACAACTTTAACAACACCGCTGCCGGCATATTCCACATCAACATTTTCGAGATACGGATGTTTTTCAAAACGA
>Ga0187812_1000036_pt1 | contig 49197 bp, 55 predicted proteins | sample NC_S_2_FD_130582 | JGI IMG/M metagenome (GOLD analysis project Ga0187812, IMG submission 130582) | Wetland sediment microbial communities from Neuse River Estuary, North Carolina, USA - ASW-S_2 | ecosystem: Environmental > Aquatic > Freshwater > Wetlands > Sediment | place: USA: North Carolina...
CGGTGTCGTCAACATGAGCGATCACCTGAGGACGCTGAGGCGTCCGGTCCGAAGTAGCCAGGTCCCCGCAGGTTCTCGTGGTCGCCCACGCCGGCGTCGGGCGTCTCCCGGTCCTGCGCTTGGATGCGGTCGGTGCCGTTGCGCAGGATGAGCTGCAGGCCCTTCGAGGAGTAGATGTGCATCGTGAGGCAGATCTGCGCCGCGGCCTCCATGCGTTCCCGGGGATAGCGCCTGCCGAGCCGCAGGATGCCGAGCAGGGTGCGGTAACCCTGCTCCGGGTGGGCCTTCGCCTGCAGAATCGCCTCGGCCAGCGTCGCCGACGAGAGGCCGATCTGCCGTGCCTCCTCGACGAGCTGGGAGGGCTTGCGGTTCTTGTAGCGACGGTGCGCGGAGGGCATGTGCTCGTCCAGGGTCGCGTAGCGCTGCGGCCCGCGCAGGCGGACGTGGCTCGCGATGCGCTCGCCCTTCAGGAAGACCTCCACCGTGCGCTCGGTGAGACGCACGTCCGTCTCCTTGTGGGCGTGGATGAACGGCACGCTGTAGTAGTGGTGGTCCACCTCGATGTGGTAGTCGATGTTGACGCGCGCCTTCTGCCAGTGGGCGAACTCGTACGCGCTGTCCGGAAGCGGCCGCAGAGCCGGCTTGTCGATGGCCAGGTAGAGCGAGTGGCGCGATTCCTCGAGACGCTGGAAGTTGCGGTGGTTAAGCTTGTCGAGGAGCGGCCGCATGGCGAGGTTGGCCTGCCCCAGGCCGAGGAACCGGTGGTTGCGCAGCGGTGCCAGGATGCCCTGCTCGACGAGCAGGACGGTCCGCTCGCATTTTGCTTTGTCCTTGGGTCGCCTAACTCTGGCCGGGATGATCACCACGCCGTAGTGCCGCGCGAACTCGGCATAGCTCTGGTTGATCTCGGGGTCGTAATAGTCGGGCTGGGTCACGCCGGCCTTAAGGTTGTCGGGTTCGATCACCCTTGGCACGCCGTCAAAGAATCCCAGCGCCCGCACGTGCGAGCCGATGAAGTCTTCCTGGCTCTGCGTCCACGTGGCCTCGACGTAGCTGTAGCCGCTCGCGGCCAGCGTGGCGACGAAGACCTGCGCCTCGCGGATCTCCCCGCTCGCGGGATCGACGATCGTCACCGTCATGCCGGCGTAGTCGACGAACATCCGCTCACCTGCAGGGTGCACCTGCCGCATCGTCACCTCCAGTTGGCGGGTGAGGTCGCGGTAGTGGGCGCAGAACTGCGTGTAGCCGAGGCCGTCCGGGTGCTCCTCGCGATGCTCCTGCCAGAGCAGGCGCAGGGTCACCCCGCGTCGCCGCAGTTCCCGGTAGACGTAGCGCCAGTCCGGCTCGGGAAACTTCGCCGCGCCTTCCTGCGGGTAGAGCAGATCCTCCAATTGGCTGTCACTGAGATCCGAAGGCAGTGGCCAGGTGAGCCCTGCTTCGCGGAAACGGACCAACATCTCGCGTACCGTGGTGCGTCCGATGTTGACGCTGCGCGCGATATCGTGCTGGCTCAGACCGAACTCGAATTGAAGTCTCGCAACTTCGCGGATACTGCGCATAGGGACCCTCCTGTTGGACACGGCTCTGGCCTTCCTTCTCTTGGCGATTTGGCGTCACCAAGGTCAAGGATTGCCTTCGATGCCGGTCGGATAGATGGGTCCCCTCTCATGTCACCCGGGGGTGGGCGCTTTCGCTGCATTGGGCGGGCGCTTTCGCCGTATCCGCTGGGCGCTTTCAACCGCACGCGGGGGGCGGATTCGGCCGTATTCGCTGGGCGCTTTCAGCCGCACGCAGGGGGCGCTTTGCGCCGGATTCTACAAGAGAGTTCGGCAAGTCGCCGTGAAGGCTGGTCATGGCCTCCGCCGTGGAGGGCGCAGGCGCTCGTACACGCGGGCAGAGGTTATCGAGGCTCTTCGCAGGTCCTACGAGGAGATCGGGAATATCCCCACCATCCAGGCGTGGGGCATCAAGAGACTGAGGCCTTCCGTAACCGTGATCCTGCGCCTCTTCGGATCGTGGCGTTCGGCATGGGCTGAAGCTATCGGAGCCTGTCATCCGGAGGTCCAGGCCATGCAGCGGCGGCGTGGACGCCGTGTATCGGCTTGATGCGTGTGCCACCCCATTCCCGCGGCGGCAAGGGTTCGCCTTCGGCCGGCCTATGGCCGCTTGCCGACGCAGGCCTGGGGTAGCCTTGTCTCTCTTTGGCAACTCGAAACGCAACTCGAGTTGCGTTTCCGTATTGGTGAGGTGGTCTGATTGATCGAAGTCCTGCTGGAGTACGAGAAGGACACCAAGAACACCGTCCGACTACAGGAAGTCGAGGGCGACGACGCTCCGGCCATTGGAACTCTGTACCTGCAGAAGCACGCTTACAAAAAGCTTGGCTCGCCGCAGCGCGTCAAGCTGAACCTCGAAGCGGGCCAATAACATCGGTCTCGACGACAACACGGAAGGCCGCCGGAGAGATCCGGTGGCCTTCCGTGTTGCACTTCTAGAGGTCTCCGGAGTCCGCAAGATGTGGCCTTGACTATGAAGGGTCGTCCGGAGAGCCGGGCGCCCTTCCCGCGTTCTGGAGGAGGGACTGGATTGGCCGCCGTACGATCGCCGAAAGCCAAGCCGTCCATAGAGGTCGACCTCGACGCCTGCGAGATCGAGTGCCTCTTCGACGTGCTGGTCCACATGAGGGACTCCGCGCTCCGGCTCTTGGCCGAGAGAATACCTCGGCCGATCCCGCCTAAAAAGAGGCGGGAGGCAAAGACGATCAGGACCGCGATCGTCGAGCGTTGGAGCACGCCTGAGGTAAGGAGCTACCTGCAGGAGTTCATCTACATGTCCGGGCGCAAGATGCGCGCGGAAGTCCGTGACCGTAAGGGCATCAAGGATCTCCTGGAGCATGGGGTGCAGCCTGGCACGATTATCTATCTGGCGCACATTGAAGGACTCGACCCGGCTCGAACGCTTTCCTTGATGCCGGTCGCCGCCCAACGCGACTTTATGGAGAGGCAAGAGGGGCTCCGAGGTTTGGCGGAGGTCCTGAAGCAGCACAGGGAAGACAGAGTGGAGCAAGGGCAGCAAACTCTCCACGCTGCCATCGCCAAGGCCGCAGACCGCAGAACCAGGGAACTGCAGGAGCGCATCCAGGTCGTCAGCCAGAAACACGAGCGAGCGCAGCACGCCGTCGCCAACGTGGCGGCAACGCTCAATCAGCAAATCGAGACCCTGGAGCAGAACCTTGATACTTCACGCGGGCAGATTGAGGCTCTCCACTCCACGGTTGAGTCGCAGCGACAGACCATCGAGGATCTCAGGCGCCAACTAGCATCCGAAGAGCTGAGGGCGAGAGAGGCTGGCCGAAGGGCTTTGCGCCAGGCTCTGTTGGGCAGCAGGGTGCTCGTCGTGGGCGACGACAACCGCCAAGTCGTCTATCGCGAAGAGGTCGAGCGCTTCGGCGGCGAGTTCGAGTTCCTCTCGGGTTTCTGCGAGCCACGGCGCGCAGGTGAGAAGGCGGTGGCCGCGGACGTCATCGTGCTTGTGACCAGCTTCGTCAGTCACAAGGTCTCCGGCCGTCTTGACGCTTTTGGGAGGGTGGTTCTCCGCGTCAACAACGGCGGCGAACAGTCGATGCGCGAAGCGCTGACTCGTTACGTGCTGGACCTGCTGCTGAAAGAAGGAGCCTGAGGAGGTGAACCGCCCTGATTCAAACGACATCACAAGGCTCCCTCAACCAACCCACCAGTCAATGGCTTAGGGCGTGGGAGGCCCTCGATGAGATCGAAGCGCTCATCAAGCAGGAAGTGAGCGAAGTCGATGTGGATGGCGCAAGCCTGATCATGGCGGGGGTCCTCAGGGCACGCTCACGACTTACGAGTCGCCTGTCTTCTTGAGGAGGATTAGGAACCGACAGGCCGACTGCGGGAGGCAAACGCGGAGGTGCCGGCATGCCTCGAGTGCTGAACCAGAGGATCGACGGCATGCCGCGTAACGGCGTGTACGTCGGCCGTCCTTCCCGCTGGGGAAGTCCGTTTGTGATTGGACGTGATGGCGACCGTGCAGAAGTCATTCGCAAGTATGAGGAGTATCTGCGGTCGCGCCAGGACTTGATGGCGCAACTGCAAGAACTGCGCGGCAAGGACCTCGTCTGCTGGTGTGCACCGCTGCCGTGCCATGCGGACGTACTGCTTAGGCTGGCGAATGAAGGCGATGCAATGGGGGATTCAACCATGACCCACGCTGGTGGCAACACTGGTGAAGATCAGACGCAGAAGCACGAGGCACTGCGAACCGCTGCCCTGAGCTGCACAGCGTGTCCGCTCGCCACCACCCGCCAGCAGGTGGTCTTCTCGCGCGGGGATCCGCAGGCGCGTCTTTGGATCGTCGGAGAAGGCCCTGGCGCGGACGAAGACTCGCAAGGGGCTCCCTTCATAGGACGTGCAGGCCAACTGCTCGACAAGATCCTCGAGGCGGCCGGGATCGCCCAGGACGAGATATTCATCACCAACACCGTGCTCTGCCGGCCACCGGGGAACCGGGTGCCGACGAACGACGAGATCACGACCTGCGCTATCCACCGAGATGCGCTCCTCGATCTCTGGCGGCCGCCGCTGGTTGTCCTGCTTGGGGCAACAGCGGCGCGCACGTTTCTCGGCGGCAACAAGTTGGCCGACTTGCGCGGGCAGAAGATCGAGCGAGACGGGCGAGTCTACTTTGCGACCTTCCATCCTGCGTTTCTCTTGCGTGACCCGCGCCAGAAGCCGCTAGCCTGGAAGGACTGGCAGACGATCCGGGATGAACTGAGGGTCCTGTCCGGAGGAGACACGCCTCCCGGTGGAGCTCCTGTGGAGGAACACGACCACGCTGCGGGATACAATCACTCCGTTGTAGAGCGGCTCATGCCGTACATCGAGCAGACGGTGGGGACTCCGAAGGGAACGGGCCGGCTGGTGCAGGTGTTCCACGATCGGTGCGGCGTGGTATTGGACCATAACCCCGCCAAAGTTGCGTACTTCTCGCCCGGCGACGTCACGGAGCTCGTTCAGGAAAGGCAGGCTGGCTGATGCGTCTTCCGAAGATTCTGGCCCTGTGTGTGCTACTCGTGAGTGTTGCCACCGCCCCGGCTGTGAGCAGCGCGGCCTCCCCCATGGCTTCCGGTCGCCTGTTGATCGAACCGCAGGCCGGAGCCGCTCCGTACGTGACTGCGGTCGCGCAGGCGAAGCATGCGGTGGACGTCAACTCCTACCTGCTTGACGACTCCTCGCTCGTCTCGGCTCTCATCGCTGCGGCCAAGCGCGGCGTCTCGGTCCACGTCATCGTGGCGGGAAACCCGTACGACAACGCGAGCGCGGTGACCCGGGAGAAGGCCGAGTTCTCCGGGACCGGCGTCCAGATCACGGCCGCGCCAGCACGCTTCGAGGGCTCCTACGTCTTCGACCACGCCAAGTACCTCGTCGTTGATCCAGGGTACGCCACCGGCGATGCCATCGCGGGATCAAGCAATATGGACTACTCCGGCCTTGGCGGAGGGAACCGGGAGTACGACTGGGAGACCTCGAGCCTGCAAGTCGTGAGGGCTCTGGCCACCGTGTTCAACGCTGACTGGGCTGGGCGCAGGGCCGGTTCCGCGCCGCGAAGCGCCTTGGTGCTGTCGCCGGGTGCAGAGCAGGCGATCCTCGGCTTGATCGACTCGTCGCATCACGGCGTCGAGATCGAGACGGAGGAGTTCAGCCGGGTACCTGCCGTGGCCCTGGCGCTTGAAGCCGTGCTGCGTCTGCACGAGTCTGTGCGAATCGTCGTTCCGTCGTCCATCTCGTCCTACGACCTCGAGCAGTTGCGCCCCCTGGCGCGAGACGGCGCCAAGATCGTGGAAGTAAAGTCGCCCTACATCCACGCCAAGCTCATCATCGCCGACGGCCGGGCGTTCATCGGATCGCAGAACTTCTCTGTCTCCTCGCTGGACGACAACCGCGAGGTCGGGGTCCTGCTCGACGGCGCTACAGTGAACACGTTACTGCACCAGTTCAACGCCGACTTCGCGGCCGGCAAGCCGATCCGCTAGGCCGAACACACCACGAGAGCAGCACTGCCAAGCGCGGTGCTGCTCTTGCTTCTGGAGACGCAGTTGAACCGGCATTAGGACAACTCGACAACTGGAGGACGTGATCTGCGAACCACGCTATTTGGCGCGGCTGTTGCCGCGCTGTCTTTGGCTGTCCTAGCCTCCGGCGTCTCTTCCCGTGACGTGATGGCCTCAGGGCTTCACTCGGGCATAAAGACACACCGGGCAGTTGCCGAAAGCGGAGCCAGGTCGCGCGTCATGGCGATGGTTGTCTCCTTGCCTGAGGTGCAGGTCAGCGTTGAGACGGCGAGCTACTGCAGCCGCGGCGTCACGTACACCGGGGTCCTTGCGGGTCCCGGCAGCATAGCGGTCGATCCGAGGTACATCCCGCTCGGCTCCATGATCTTCGTTCCCGGATACGGGACGGGGGTTGCCGACGATACGGGGTCGGCCGTGAAGGGCTGGCATGTCGACCTCTGGCTGCCGACCTGCGCCGCCTCGACTCAGTGGGGTGTTCGAACGGAGACCATCACCGTATGGGCGGCCAGGCTCGGGCCGAAAGCGCTGAGCGCGCGGGACTAAGGGCAAGGTGCACGTATAGGTGGGAGGTGAACACATGCTGAAACTCCGCGACTACCAGGAGGAAGCGGTTCAGACCGTCATTGACGAGGCTCGCCAGGGGGTTCGGAGGCAGCTTGTCGTTCTCCCCACCGGTGCCGGGAAGACCATTTTGGCCGCCGCCCTATCTCAACAGGCACACGGCCGCGTTCTCATGCTCGTTCACCGCGACGAGCTCGTGCAGCAGTCGGTCGAGAAGTTCGGCTACATCTGGCCGGAACAATCCATCGGCGTTGTCAAGGCTGAGCGGGACGAGTACGACCGCCAGGTGGTGGTCGCCTCAGTGCAAACCCTGCAACACAAGCGACGGCGCGACCGGCTGAACAAGGACGAGTTCTCACTGGTGATCGTTGATGAGGCCCACCACAGTCCGGCTGAGAGCTACCGGAACACGCTCGAGGATCTCGGCTTCCTGCCAGACCCGAGCGTCGGCCGGCTACTTCTCGGCATCACCGCCACGCCGATGCGCGGTGATGGCATCGGGCTCAAGGGCGTCTTCGAGAAGATCGTCTACCGGCGTTCGATCTCAGATCTTGTGCGGGCGGGCTACCTCGCCGACGTCCAAGGCATTCGGGTTCGCACGTCGGTCGACCTGAACAAGGTCCGCACGGTGCGCGGCGACTTCCAAGCCAAGGACCTCTCCCTAGCAGTCGACACGCCACGACGCAACAAAGTGATCGTAGACGCCTACCGCAAGCACGGTGAGCAGCGTAGGGCAGTGGCATTCACGGTGGACATCGCCCACGCCCAGCACATCGCCGAAGCGTTCCGCGACGGAGGCTTTCGAGCTGACTGGGTCTCCGGCGAGCTGCCGATCGAGGAGCGACGTGAGCGCCTGCGCCGGCTACGCGACGGCGAGATCGACGTGCTCTCGAACTGCGCGGTCCTAACGGAAGGCTGGGACGAGCCCTCCGTCGCCTGCCTCATCATGGCCCGGCCGACGAAGTCCACTGGTCTCTACATTCAGATGGCCGGCCGCGGCCTTCGCCCGTACCCCGGCAAGGACTACTGCTTGGTCATCGACGTGAGCGACAACGCGCACGACATCTGTGCGCTTGGCACGCTCGACGGCGACGACGCTAGCTTCGCCGCCGGCCGGAAGACTGATGGATTGGATGGCGGGATGGCGGGCGGCGAGAAGGAGGAGCCCGAAGAGCTCGGCGAGGGCGTGCAGATCGTTGTCTCGACGATCGACCTGCTGGCTCGCTCGAAGTTCCGCTGGCGGATCGAACGTAACCGCATGATCCTGGAGGCTGCTCCCGGCCAAGAGATCAACCTCGATGAGGTTGAGGGGGACCTCTGGACCGTCACGCTGAGGCAGGGGCGCGAGCTGCGCCCCCTTACGGATCGGCCGCTGCCGGTCAGCTACGCGCAGGGTGTCGCCGAAGACTACGTGCGGGCCAACCAACTCGAAAGCTACGCTGCCCGCGACGCTGCCTGGTTGAAGAAGCCTGTCTCCGACGCGCAGATCGACCTCTTGAGGCGCGAGTTCAATATCGCGGTCCCACGGGGGACGACCCGCGGCGAAGCGCAGGAGATGATCCGGCAGGCGTTCCGCGACCGTAACCTGAACGACCCGAACGCCCCATGGCGGCAAGACCCGGCATCGCAGAAGCAGCTTGCCTGGTTGCGGGCGCACGGCTATGCGGTGCGCCCCGGCCTCACGAAGGGCGACTTCTCTGACCTCATGGAGCGGCTCAGGGGTCGTAGACACAGGAATCGAGCCTAGCTGGCCATTGCGGGCGCGGGCGCTGCCTGCGCCCGCTTTCCGTGTCCTTGGGGGTGGCGCACTGACCGACGAGACGTTTCCCGAATGGCTTGCGCGAATGCGATGGGCAAACCTCTACAGGTTCTCTGTGCTGGAGGTATCTCGGGCTGTAGGGCTTCCGGCAGACGCCATCGAGGCGCAGGTGCGAGACCTCGTTGAGTGCGGGGCGCTCTTTAGCCGGGGCACGTTTCGCCGGTGCCCTGCGTGCGGGGACGGGAACGACGAGGCCATGCTGCTCGACGGCATGTGCCGACACTGCGGCAATGACCTCTCCGATGTCGACGGGGTTGAGACCTTCGGCTTCTTGGAGCTTGCAGAGAGAAGGCGTGCCACGCTCTTGGAATTGGGCGAGACTCGTCCCACGCCAAGGCAGGTGGCTGAAGAGACGCGCCGCGCTGTCGAGCGCATGTTGACGGGGCCTGTGCGTTGGTCGTGGATAGCTGAGGACCGGCGAGCACTACGCCGGTCCTCGTTCGTGCGGCATGGAGGCAGGTAAGTGGGAGGCGGTTTGGTGGCTCAACAGGGTGATCTCGTCTCGGCGTGGCTGTCCCAGGTTCTCGAAGCGATCGAACGTGGAGACCAGCTCTCCATGAAGGAGTCGGAGTCGACCCTGGATCGTGCCGCCCAGACGTCCGGCCCGCTCAACGTCTACGTGGCCGACGACCTTAAGGAAACCGCGAGGAGCGCGTTCAGGAGCCACAGCGACAGGCGCGCCAGTGCGATCGACCTGCTCAAGAGGAAGGCCGGCTACGTCTCCGCGGTGCTGAACGCCGGGAACGGAAACGCAACTCGAGTAGCGTTTCCGCAGGCGGTCGGTGTTCAGCGAAGCAAGAGTGGGGACATCCGCGAAGGAATGTTGGTCCAGAGCCATTCTCGAAGCGTCTGATCAGTAATCGTGCTGCGCCGTAGGTACTGCGGTAGCGGGAGGGGGCGTCAGAGGCTCTGCGCTTGGGTGGCGATACCAGGGCAGGTCGTCGTCCGCCAGTATGTCATCGGCGAAGAGCTGTCGCAGTCTCGGCTGCACTCGCCCCTCCGGGTCGTCGCCCGAGGTTTGCAGTGGGAACTCCTGCGCGATCTCATAGTCTTCGTGCATCTCCCCGCTGACGCGCCAAGGGACGTCGCGCAGGCGCATGGTCTCGATCGCGAGCATCCTGCGCCGCAGCGTGAGCGGCAAATTGCCCGAGAACCTCCAGTAGAACAGAGCAGAAGTGTCTTCCCAAATCGGCACCATCGCCGTACCGCGTAGGTCTGCGTAGAAGGTCACCGACGGGTGGGAACAGACGTAAAGGTCGGGCTTGCGCGTGTGCTCGCTATAGCCAAGTGCCACGAGCTGTCTACCGATCTCGCGCATCTTGCTGTGGACGTGCGGATAAATCGGGTTGCCAAACCTATCCTGGTGCGTCATGGCTTGCTTGCGCGGGCGACGCAGAGCACCCCCCTGCCGTCTGTCTCGATGAAGTGCGCGCAGCGCGCGCAGATCTCAACGACATCGACCTGCACCTGGCTTCCCCGCAGGGGGCAGAGCACCTTCTGGCGGGTGGGGGGCAGGAGCTCGATCTGCCTGCCGTATCTCTCGATGGTGCGGCAGCGCGCGCAGGTCCATGGCAGCAGGTGGTCGCGCACGAGCAGCCACTCCGTGCGCCCCCCCAGGATGGTCTCGGTGCTGAGTTCCACCCAGGGGGTGCCTTCGAGTCCAGCCGCCTTTTCAGGGTCGACCGCATGCTCGTGCAGCACCTCGAAGACGGCACGCACGCGCCCGTCCTGCAAGAGAGCGACATCTGCTCGGTACCCACCGGGGAGCGCCTGCTCGAGCGTTACCTCGCCCAGCCCGCCTGGCAGGCGCTGCGGTGCGAGAAGCTTGCAGATCGCACAACGCCGCACAAGGCGGATCTCGCCGCCCTCGCGCAAGAGCTGCGCAAGGCGGTGCTTGGCGCGCCAGTGCTCCTCCGTCTCGTTTACGAAGTCGCAGGTTCGCGCGTCGGGCGTTGCCTTGTGCGCGAAGTGCGCCCGGCGAGTCGCGCCGCGGCGCAGGACGAGCTCACCACGACAGTCTGGGCAGGCGTAGGGAACGTGGGGCTCGGCGCCCTCCGGTCGGACCTCGGCCCCTCCAGGGTCGAGCCCGAGCGGAACCTTGAGCTCTTGCGGCATGGGCGGGGCGTTCGCGCCCAGTACGCCCTGTTCCTGCCACCGGTCGCCTGCGCCTCGCTACGTGCGGCGACTGGAGACGAGGCAACCTTTCGCTCGACAGGCAAGCTGGACAGTCGGCGAGGAGGACTAGCATGGGAAGGGCAACAGCGCCATGCGATTCTTCCCTGGTTCACATTCTTCCCGTAATGCGAACCGAATCGGCCTGATCGGGACCGTTTCGATGGTCGCCACGGGCAGCTAAGGCTAGTTTTCGAGTTCGCATTATTGAGGAGGTGGCCAGGATGGCGCTCATCGACGAGTTCCTGTCGGCGAAGAAGGCGAAGGGAGCGAGCGAGCACACGCTGTCCGGCTACCTCGACGCATGGGAGTCGTTCGCCCGCTGGCATGAGGAGACGACCGGCCTGCAGATCGAGCCAGACACGACGAGCTCACTCGACGCGGCCGAGTTCCGGCGTCACCTGCAGGGGTCGCTCAAACCGTCGAGCGTCAACACCCGCTTGCGGCAGGTCAAGGCAGTGTTCGCCTGGGCGGCGGAGACCGGGCTGATCGAACGGGACTCGCTGCAAGAGGTCCGGCCTTTGCCTGAAGACGACGCGCCGGTGCGGACGCTCGACCGTCGCACGATGGCTGCGCTTCTGCGCGAGGCCCAGAGGGGTGGGGGACCAAGGGACGTCGCTCTCTACACACTGCTCGCGCAGACAGGATTGCGCATTGCGGAGGCCTTGGCGCTAACCTGGGACGACCTCACCATTCGGGAGCGCAGCGGCTTCGTGACGGTGCGCAAGGGGAAGGGTGGCAAGAGGCGCACGGTGCCGCTCACGCTCACGGCGCGCATCGCCCTCCTCGCGTGGAGGGATGCGGCCGGCGCCGCTTCAGGCGATCCGGTCTTCCCGATCGGGGCCCGTGCGGTGCAGAAGGCGCTCTCGCGCTACGCGCGTCGGGCCGGCATCGAAGGCAAAGTGACGCCGCATATGTTCCGGCACACTTTCTGCAAGGCGCTCGTGGACGCCGGGGAGAGCCTGGACCGGGTGGCTGTGCTCGCTGGTCACGCCTCGCTCAACACGACGGCCCGGTACACGAAGCCGACAGAGAAAGACCTCGAGAACGCGGTTAGCAAGCTCGAGTGGATCTAGGACTAAGCGCCTAGGTAGGCGAGCCGTGCAGGAGATCAGGTCGTTGAACGTGAAAGGGTGGCAGCATGGCACTGGATGCTAGGGACCGTAAACAGACAGGCTCGTACTTCACCAGCCGGGAGATTGCCGACTTCCTGGCTGCTGTCGCCATCGACCAGCCATCGGATCGCGTCTTGGAGCCTTGCTTCGGGGAAGGCGTCTTCCTAGAGGCTTGCCATAGCCGTTTAGGGTCAGGCGGGAAGATGGTTGGGGTTGACGTGAACGCTGACCTCGTAGCGGAGGGCAGGGCCCGCTTCCCTTACGCAAGCCTGGTGGCTGCCGACTTCTTCGAGTGCAGTCCGAAGACTCTCGGCGGCACTTTTGATGCGGTCATCGGGAATCCGCCTTTTGTTCGCTACCACCGCTTCAACGGCCAACAACGCTCGCGGGCGCTAGAGCGGGCCGCTGCGGCGAACGTCGCTGTATCGGCCCTGACGAGTTCTTGGGTACCCTTTCTCATCCATGCTTCGCAGCATCTAGCCGAGCATGGGCGCATGTGCGTCGTGGCTCCATTCGAGATCACCTACGCGCGCTACGCCCGGCCTTTTGTCGCTTACCTTTGCGAGCAGTTCAAAGCTGTGCGTTTGCTTGTTTTCGATGAGCCTCTGTTCCCGGAGCTAAACGAGAAAACGGTTCTCTTGCTGGCCGATGGTTGGGGAGGGGAGTGCTCCTCCGTCCACATCGTTCACGCACGAGCGATACGCGACCTCGACGCGAAATCCATCTTCTCGGCCCAAGCCGAGGAAGTGCCGGCTGTTTGGAACGAGGATGCGGGCCGCGCAAACCTCTATCGCTTAGACGCCAGGGCGCGCGACCTGTTCTTGGCTCTTGAGCAGCGTGTGCCTCGCCTCGGAGACCTGGCTGACATCACCATCGGGTACGTAACGGGCAATAACAAGTGGTTCCACCTCACTTCCGACGAGGTGCGCCTTCTTGGTCTGGCCGGGGACGTACGCCTCGTACTGCGCAAGGGCATGGACCTGCGTCGACGCGGGCTCGCACTCGATGTGCAAGATGAAGAACAACTAGCGCTGGAAGGTGCTCATTGGCTATTTGACCCATCGGAGCCGCTTGGCGAAGCCGCGTCGGCCCGAATCCGAGACGGAGAAGACGCGCAGGCTCACAGCACGTACAAGTGCCGGGTGCGAACGCCCTGGTGGCGGGTGCCGGGAGTGCGGTCGCACCATCTCGTCGTGGGAGTGTTTAGCACGCTCGGCCCACGCCTTGTCGCGACGAGTCGGCCTGCGACCAACAGCCTTCTGGTGGCAGACCTTCGGGAACCTGTGCGGGCGACCACTGTCGCTGCCTCAGCGCTCACCTCGCTCGCGCAACTGTCGGCCGAGGTGAACGGTCACGCTCTCGGTGGCGGAGCTCTCAAGTTGGAGCCTGCCGAGGTGCGCCGATGGAGTCTTCCCGTTTTTGACGAGGTGCCATCAAGCGCGATTGAGGAGATCCATCGGGCTCTTAAGGATGGAGAGATAGAGCTAGCCTCCATGGTTGCCAACCAAGTGTTCCTGCGGCAACTCGGCATCACCCCTGAGGACGTCGAGATACTGCGGCAGGCTACCCGCATGTTGCGCGAGGCCAGGCTTCGCTCGTCTGCTCATTCGGCTGAGCGAAGGGCTCCCTCGATCTAGCCCTTTAGCCGTGGTTCGTAGTCTAGGCCCAGCGGCGGCATGAGAAGGGCTGGCGAGTCAGGGAGCCACTCAATGCGGGCGGTAACTTTCCTTAAGTCTGGCGCGCCGTAGACATACCGCTCGTCGTACGCCCGGTAGAGCTGGTCGAAGAAGCCGTCCATCGCCAGCGTGCCCGTGAGGGGCGGGAAGTCTGCGACGCGGATGCCTGCGCGCTGAGTCTCTGTCTCCAGGAGTAGCATCGCGATAGCCTCGTAGCGGCTGGTCTCATCGCGGATCCCTTTACGGCCCGTCAACTCTTGCAGAGCTGCATGAAAGCGCCGGATACCGTCCACCACAGTGCCGTCGTCCTGGAACGCGAGATCGTTGGCCTTTGTTGCAGTACGATTGGCTCTCAAGGCAACGAAGTAGCCCAGGACCAACGCCGGATAGGCGATGTGCAGGTTCGTACACTCGCCAATCGTCTCTTCCATGCGGTTGGTTAGGTTGCGGAACGCCCCCGTTACCCCTTTGTGAGAGATCGCGAGAACTGGACCCAGTCCAGGCTTTGCTGCAACAACGTCCACGTTCTTGGTCTTTAGGCCGCCGAAGACTGTGGCTTCGGACCAGTGTCCTCGTCTCGGGTCCACGATCAATCGTGGGCCGTCTTTCGTACGTTCCACGTCGAATGGCGGCCTTGGACTTACGTCGTCGGGATGAAACCCTCCCTCGACCACAAGCCGACACGCCGCATACCAGTGCAATGGCTTTATGTGTCCGCTTGACTGCGTGCTTCCGGTGTACTCAACGAAGTGTTGAGACGCCTGGTGAAGGGACACCCACTGGCACCTAGCCTCGTGACCAAGTTCTTGACCTGGCTCAAAAGGTGCCTCATCGGCGATGTCTGGTTGCCCTTGGTCGGCTGCCATGTCTTCCATTGCCCCCGCTCACGCTGTGATTTGAGAAGCCGATCCGTTCAGGAACGTCATTCTGCCGCGACGTTCGCTTCGCATGGGGCGTTCCAATCTCCTGCCAACGTGGCTGACAGATCTCGTTCACCATCGTTTGCACGTACGGCACGTACCGATGTGATTGACAAGGATGAGTTGTCGAGCGTAAAACAAGACTGGCGGAGAGAGAAAGAGGTAGTGCGATGCGGGAATGGGTGAAGGCGAGCGTCCTGACCTCGGGCGAGGTAGCTCAAATCCTTCAGGTCTCGAGACAGAGGGTGTTGGCCCTCGTTCATGAGGGGTCTCTCCCAGTGCTCAGGGCGGCGCCAGGAACCACTCTCTTCTTCCGGACGGACGTCGAGCGCTACCTGTTGAAGCGGAACGGGCTCTTGGACACGTCGCACGTAGAACTTCCAGCGCATGTCATCGCGTTTCTGCGTGACGGCCCTTCTACTGCCCCTAAGCGTGTCCAGGAACTGCAGCCACGGTTTGGGGATCTCCATACGGCGCTGGCCTATTTTGATTACATGGATGCAGCGATGGCCGGCTTCTACGTTCTTGCGGAAGAGGACTCGTGGAAAGATCCGGGCTATGGGATCGAGGTTGCTCGTCTTGTGCTCCGCAACGCTGCGGGCGAGGAGATTTGGGTTCAGGGAGCCAACTGTGGCTACGGGGGCGGCGGCCCGCGAACGACTGAGCGTATCCTATCCTCGTTTGGCGTGCCACAAGATGTGATGGAGCCTTTGTTCACGGACGACGCTGTAGTTATTGTTCGCGACGGATCATCGTGGCAAGCAAACAGTCGTCACAGGACGTTCAGGCAGGACGATGCAGCGGGACATTGGAGGCATCCTGGTACGATCCTCGGGTTTGACGGGCGAAACCTCGTGCTGGCTGAGTCTCGACTCAATGAGTGGGTGGACGCGCCGGAAGCGACTCTCTTCATGGTTGAACGATACGCTGAGTTCATCCCAAGCCCTGTGGAGGTTGTGGTCTTCAACGACCCGAAGCAGGCGATCGAAAGTGGCTACTGGGCTGTCCCTACGTTTGGCTCTTCACAGATGCCATTTCGGGTGATCTTGCGCGACTCGTCCGGGCGCGAGCTTTGGCTGATCGGCGACGACCTTAACGAATCGCCTGCATCCACAGTCAAAGACCTTCTGAGTAGTTGTGGCCTTGATGTAGATGAGGCCGTGGAGAGCACGCCGGAAGCCGCGTCAAGGTTTGGTGCTTGGCTACGTCGACCAGTCCCAAGGGCTACATCCGTGCAGCGTTTCGCCCTCAAGAGGCGCTGATGGATCTCGTCGACATTGATGGAGAGCGGGCGACTAGGCGCCGTTCGAGTAAAGTCAGGCTGCCGAAGGCACTGGTTCGCACAATAGACTTTTGCGCAACGTGGTCAGCACGGTAGTCCAAGGTCGTAGACTTAGAAGAGGTGATGAGATGAGCGCTGAGCGTTTTGTGTATAAGGGCCATTCCATTCAGGGGCGCACCGAGTTTATGCCTGGGCCCGAACCGACGCACCCAGAACGGCCAGATCTCGTCTATGCTTCGCCCTACCTGCCTGCCGCGGCGTTTTGGTTGCAGCCGGGTAGGCGAAACGAGGACTGCAAGATCGGACTGGACCTGAACACCGGTGCGGTCTCGATCCGGGAGCAGCGTCCCCGCGGACTAGAAGAGCGCTTTGGCGGTCTAAGTGGCTCCATCTACAAGTTCAGCGCGGACGCATTCCAAGCCCTTGAAGGCGGTTGGGCGGGAGAGGTCGTGAGCGAGCACGTTTGCGTGCCGGTCGAAGAGATTCCTGTGGACGATGCTCTCGAATATCTGCTCGTCCTGGAGCGCAAGGGCGACGTCAAGATCCTTCGATTCAGAGCTGGTCACGTCGGATAGGCTCAGATCCTACGGCTTGCCGATGCCCTTTGCGCACGCATGGCAGACCAGCTTACCCTTGAACTCCATTAGGTCCTCGTTCTCGGCACAGAAGACGCAGCGCGGCTTGTACTTCTGGAGGATGATGTCCTCACCTTCGACGTAGATCTCGAGAGCATCCTTTGGCTCGATCCCTCGTTCACGTCGAAGTGCGACTGGCAACACAACTCGTCCCAGATCGTCGACCGACCGAACAACACCCGTGGCCTTACGCATAGTGGCCCTCCCCGACAATTCTCGTCACGATGCTACACCGTCAAGGGAATATGTGCCATACCGTTAGCCACCCGGAGTGAGGTTCCTCCGGGCGGCTTTCGTATCTGTGAGGTGATCCCATGAGTGATGCTAGGAACTTCGATGAACAGGTACGGTTCTTACACCGTGGTGTTGCCGTTGGCGTGGGGTTGTTGGTGGTTGGAATTGTTCTTCGGTGTTTCGGCTTCGGCCTGATCGCCAATGTGGCGCTCGTCCTCTCGTACGCGGCGCTTCTCGGCACGTCCGTGGTCACCGCTCTCCGTTCCTTCTTGGCGTAAGCGCCTGGTTTGGGAGGTGGCTTAGTTGGGCGACAAGTCTCCGAACTACGAAGCTGATCTGGCTGTCTTCGTCCAACTGCTCGAGGGGGAGCGCGAGAACCTGTGGGCCCAGGCCGACTGGGCCATGCACATGACAGCGAGCTACGGCCGTAAGACGGCGAAGCTGCTGGCGACTGACACCGGGGTTTCTGCGTCGTACGTCCGCCAGATCGTGGCGACGGCGAAGGCGTTCCCGGAAGAGTCGAGGGCGCTAGATCTGAGTTTCAGCCACCACAAGATCGCGGCACTGACCGAGGATCCCGAGGCGTGGCTGCAACGGGCCTTGAAGGACTCGCTCAGCGTGCAGGAGCTCCGGCAGGCGGTCACGGACAGCAAGGATCACCTGACCGAAGCCGAGGAAGCGCAGCGTGCGGCTGAGCGCCTCATCCAGGCAGCCAAGAAGTTCAACGAGCGGTACGCGGAGATCGTCGGTCAGCAGGTCATCCTGCGGTGGGAGGATCTCTTCGAGCAGAAGACCGCGTAAGGCATTCCACAGGGCGGGTCGTCAAGAGTGGCGGCCCGCCTTTACTGTTGGGAGGTGCGTCTATGAAGTGCGAGGTCGCCTCGAACTGCAAGGCAGCCAGGCGCAACTGCCCCTACTGCGTGAACGGCAGCGAGTACAGGCCGGCCGACAAGAAGATCCTCTTCCCGGCTGAGGCGGAACGTATTGCAGTGCGGCAGCAGCAGAAGAGGGAGCACAAGAACTCGGAAGCCTGCCGCATCGGCAAGCGCTCCAAGCGCAAGAGCAGTCGCCGTGAACGTGAAGTCGCCAAGCTGCTCGGCGGCGAGCGCGTCCCGCTCTCTGGAATGCTGGACGGGCACCCAAACGACGTGATCCTGCCGAACGGCTGGCGGACGGAGGTCAAGGCGCGCAAGACGGGCCTCGGCGTCCTGTACGGCTGGCTCGAGGATGCCGACATCGTGGCGTTCCGAGAGCAGGACGGCGAGTGGCTGTTCGCGATGGACCTGCCGCACTTCAAGCTCTGGCTGGACGGTGAAGGCGTTCGCCGGCAGTCGTTAGCCGCAGCTCTCGCGGCGATCCGGCGCGGCGAGACGGACCTTGTGGTCACCAAGGGGCTTCGCGTGGCGGCACGCGAACGCAAGTCCGGCTTCTCGACCATCCGTGCATGGCTCGACGCAGAGAAAGCGGATGCTCTCCTGTTCAAGGCCGATCGCATGGATTGGCTGGCCATCATGGACGAGGAGCACCTCTTGGACTTGCTGTCGCCCGCGACCCGTATTAGTGGGGAGAGAAGCTGATCGCCTACGATCCTGCTCTCCGTTGAAAGCCACTCGGAGGTGCGCGACATGTTGCACTTTGTAAAGAGCCGTAGCCTGGTTGGGCGGGTGTTCCTGGCTGGCGGCGCTGCGTTTGTCCTTGCGATTGTCGTGAGTGTCGCGGGTGCTCCGACCGTGGCGAGCTTGGTTTTCGGATTCGTGGCCGGTGGGCTGATGTTGGTTGGCTTCGGGCTCGGGACCTACACGATCCTTGCCCCTTCCGCTAAGTAGCTAGCCTCCGCTAGGAAGCCCGGAGGGCCAACTCTAGGCCTTCCGGGCTTCGTCGTCCCGTGTAAGGAAGGTGGTTTCTATGATGAGGGCTCCATTCTCGGAGGACGTGCGGCGCAACGTCGCGTTCGCCCTCGACGGCTTTGTTGGGGAGCCCGCCACGGTGCAGCACCTCGAGCCTGGCCGTAAGAACGGCGGGTCCGTCTACAAGGGCTACATTGCGGCAGTCTACGCGAACGGGTTTCTGCTCGACGGAGAGGAGATGTCCAAGCGGGAGTTCTTCTCCTTCTCGGACCTCTTTGCGCAGCACGCTCGAATCATTGAGGGGCCTGCGGTCTTCTCGATGCAGAACGTCCTCGGTCGGCTGCGCAACACACTCGCTCACGATATCCGACCTAACATTTTGCGCACTGACCTGCGTGCGGTGCCTGCGTAAAAGAGGTGGCGCCTTGTGACCTTCGCGGACCTGAAGATGCAGCATCCTGTCGCGGAGGTGATTTCGAGGTACGTCGCCCTGAGACCGAAGGGGAGCTACCTGATCGGGCGCTGCCCGTTCCATGAAGACGGAGGACGGCCAAACATGGCCGTCTTCCCCCGCACTAATACTTTCAAGTGTTTCGCTTGCGGAGTCATGGGAGACGCCCTGGACTTCGTCTCCAGGATCGAGAATATCGGCACGGCTAAGGCGGCGCGTCGCATCGAGCAGATGCAGGGCACGAGCCGGCAGCTCATCGTCTGGACGGGAGGTGAGCGAGCTGACGCAGCGTATCTCGATCGCGTGTATCGGGCGCTGCTCGACGAGCTGAGCCTTTCGGGAGAGCACCGCGCCGCACTCGCGCGCCGCGGACTTTCGCCTAAAGCCATCCAGGAGGGAGGCTACCGCTCGCTGCCCGTGGCAGGTCGTTGGCCGGTGATCGACCGCCTCGAGCGCCGCGGGCTGGACCTTTCCGGCGTGCCGGGTTTCGCCCGATCCCGGACGGGGCAGGGTTGGAACCTGTACGGGCGCGCAGGGCTTCTGGTCCCGGTGCGTGATCTGCAGGGGCGCATCCTCGGATGTCAGGTACGGGCCGACGCGGACGATGCCGGACCCCGATACCGTTGGCTCTCCACCCCCGACACGGAAAACCGTGTTGGGGGTGCTTCGTCTGGAGCCCCCTGCCACGTAGCGGGCCGTAAGCTCGTACGGCGAAGGTGGGCGGTCTGGGTTACGGAGGGTCCCCTCAAGGCCGAGGTGGCCTCTCACCTGCTTTCGGTCCCGATGCTCGGCGTGGCGGGGGTCGCCAACTGGCGCAAGGCTCTTCCGGTGATCCAGGTGCTTGAGGTTCAACGGGTGATCCTGGCGTTCGACCAGGACGAGAGCGCGAAGACCCGGCAAGCAGTGGAGCGCAACCTCGCCGACTTCCGAGAGACCTTGGAAAGTATGGGGAGCCAGGTGCTCGTGGCTTCCTGGGGGAGGGGTAAGGGAGTCGACGATGCATTGCAGATGAAGCAGTGGATCTCGGTGCGGTAGGTGGTCGCGCCGTGGAGCGCCCTGGTGGCGCTCCGTTCGTATGTTCGGGAGGTGCTGTGATGGGCATGTTTTGGGACCGTGCTGAGGTGCGCGCCGGTTTCTGGACGTTTGTTGTCGCCCTCATTCTGCTGCTGCCCGGTGTCGCGCTGTTCGTAAGTGTGGTCGGTGACGGTCTGGCGACGGCTGGCCCTCGATGGACAGCCTGGCTACACAACGCTGGCTATCTGCCGTGGAACGTGATCGCGACGTACGTCGCGGACCCGAAGGCGCTTCTCTTTACGCTCGTCGCCTCGGTGGCGGCCGGCGTCTACATGTGGCGGCTGGCTGGCGGTGCAGACACCAGCGTCTCTGGTGGTCCCAAGGCTTCCGGCAAGGGCGAGTACGGCACGGCGCACTGGCGTACGTCGAGCGACCTGGCCCGGTCTCTTGTGGCTTGGCGCCCCGGCCTGAAGGAGAGCGGCATTGTGGTCGGGCGTGTCGGCAGTGGTATGTGGATCTCCACCAAAGACGAACACACGCTGCTTATCGGCTCCACCGGCTCCGGCAAGAGCCGCCGCGTGATCCTGCCGACGATCGGTGTGATCGGCACGGCAGGGAAGGAGTCCATGGTGCTCACCGACCCGAAGGGTGAGCTCTACGCGCACACCGCCGAATGGCTGCGCTCGCAGGGCTACGAGGTCGTCCGTTTCGACCTGCGCGATCCGTCGCGCGGGCAACAGTGGAACCCGATGGCGCCAGTCCTTGAGGCGCTCAAGCGCGGCAGGATGGATCAGGCGACTGCGGCGGCCCGCGACATCGCGCACGCGATTACCTTCAGCGGTGAGGGAGCGGCCAAGATGGAGCCGATCTGGACACAGACGCAGGAGGCCCTCATCACCGCGTCGATCCTCGGTGTAGCGCAGGGCATGCCGCCGAACGGCGACCCGCGCGCTCCGTGGCCGAAACCTGAGCAGCGCACTATGTCGAGCGTCTACTCGATCATGCTGACGGCCGGCGAGGACGGAGTCCTGATTGACCGCTGGATTAACCTCTTCCCGGAGATGCACCCCGCCTTCCGTGCTTACGGCCCCGTGAAGCTGTCCACGGAGAAGACGAGGACTTCGATCTTGACCGTGACAGCCTCCTCACTTTCGATTTTTGCCGACTCCGATATCGCCTGGCTGACTGCTCAGCAGGACTACGACCTCGCTGAGGTCGGCCGTCGTCCCATGGCGGTGTTCCTTGTGATTCCGGACGAGCGCTCGACCCGCTACCCTTTGGCGACCCTCTACCTGCAGCAGACCATGCAGGCCTTGGTCTCCCTGGCTGACGAACACGGCGGCCGCCTGCCGGTGCGCGTGAACTTCCTCATGGACGAGTTCGCTAACCTGCCAGCCATCAAGGACTTCGATCACGTCGTCACCGTGGCCCGTGGCCGCGGCATCCGCCTACTTATGGCGATCCAGGACCTCGCGCAGCTCAAGGCGCGCTATGGCGACGCAGCCGGCACGATCAAGGGCAACTGTTCCTGGCTGTACCTGCTCACAAACGACCTCGAGACCGCGAACGAGATCGCGGGCAAGCTCGGCAACTATACGACGGAGCCGGCCTACAAGAGCTCCGGCCTTCTCGGCGGTTCGTCCCAGCAGAACTACCAGCAGCCGAACCTCATGGGGCGCTCGCTCCTCTATGCCGACGAGATTATGCGTTGGCCCGAGGATGAAGCGCTCTACCTGCAGGCTCGGCGCGCCCCGGCCCGCCTTAAGATGCCTGACCTCTCAAAGTGGAAGAAGTTCTTCCCCGAGATCATGCAGCGCAAGATGGTGCCGCCGCCGCGCGAAGTGCCGCAGGTGCCGACGTGGAGCTTCAACCAGGTGCTCCCCTCGGACGATGCCGACATACCGCTAGACCCCGAGCCCGACTTCGAGTAGACGGGGGCAAAACATGAACGGTCACACACACATCCTGGGCGGACTTGCGGCGGGCGCTATCGCGGCGCCCGCCCTTGCTTTCGGTCACGTCCCGGCGTTCCTGATCGCGGCCGCCCTGGCGGGCCCGCTCGCGGATATCGACCATCCCGGCTCCATGTACGGGAAGTTCATCCCGCTTCCTGGGGTGGCGAAGGCGAACGGGCAGTTGGAACCCTATCGCCGCGGCTACTTCGGGAACGGGCAGCGCAGCTTCGGGCGCGTTGGCCGGCGGGTCCCGTTCGCAGGCATCATTTGGCACCGTGGCCCCACTCATTCTTTGGTGGCGGCTGGGGCAGTGACGATCCTGGCATTCATCGCGGCGTTCGTGGCCACCGTCCACGGTGCGTTCTTCGCCAATGGCGGGTTGGCCGTCTCGATCGCGCTCGGCGTCCTGGTGGGCTATCTCTCGCACCTCATTCTCGATGCCTTCAATGTGATGGGGCAGGAACTGCTGTGGCCGTTCTCGAGGCAGCGCTTCAAGGTTGGGCCCCTGCACATCCCTGTTGGCAGCCTAGGTGAGGCGATGGTCGGCGTGGCACTGGTGGGCGTGCTTCTCTTGGCGGCGCCGCACGTGGTGCCGTCCCTCTTCGGCGGGCATCTGTTCGGTGGTGCCGCTCCGTGAAGCGCATTCTGCCAGTCCTTCTGCTCCTGGGCGTTCTGTGGGTTGGGTCCGCTGGTTTAGGGTTCATGGTCTTCTTCATCCCGGTCATCTGGCTGTTCTCGCCGTTCCATCACGCACCACCCAAGGGTAGCCTCCAGGCCGTGACCCAGAGCTACCTGAAGTTCGAGAACGCGGCCGTCAAGAAGTACAGCGGCTGCGTCCTGGTGAAGTCGAAGCAGACGATGACGAATCAGAAGACCGGCATCACGACGACGACCTACTCCTATAGCTGGCGCATCGCCAAGGTGAACGTCCCGTTCGTGCAGAGTGTCATGGAGCAGGAGAGCGATGGCAGTGCCATCGCGATCAGCTCGGCTGGCGCCTTCGGTCTGATGCAGGTCACACTCGGGAAGTTCGAGCGGGACATGCAGAAGGGCGGCAGCCCGCTCGATCCCAAGACGAACATCATGCGCGGCGTCCAGTACCTCGATCTGATGTGGGACCAGTTCCCTGGCAACCTGCAGCTTATCGCCGCCGCCTACAACGCCGGGCCGGGCGTCCCGGAGCAGTGGGTTGCCGAGTACCACACGACGGACTGGGCGCAGATCGAGACGCACCCGGCAGTGCAGAACTTCGCCAAAGGGCAGACCTACCACTACGTCAACGACGTCATGTCCTTCTACCAGCAGTTCCTGCCCGGCTACTCAGCCGCCGAGACCTGCGGCCCAGTAGCGCAAGGCTCTGCGCAAGCGACGTCGACTTCCTCGACGTCCCACCCAATATCGAAGTCCGGTTCTTCCAACACCTCCGGTCACGGAAAGGGGCCGGCCCAAGTCAATAAGAGCGGTGCGAAGGGCACCAGCAGCACGCCTGTCCTGTCGCCGCACCGACCCGGAAGGAGCCTCCCCGATGGCCGGTGAGGTGGCGGTTGTGGCGGTGCTCCTGGTGGTGGGGATAGTCGCGACGGCGACGGACCTACAGCACCTGGTCATTCCGAACTGGCTGCTGGCTCCGGCCGCCGTCGCGCTCGCTGTGGCCGCAGTGATCTTAGGCCATCTCTGGATATCCCTCCTCGGAGCTGTGGCTCTGACCATCGTCGCTATGTTAGGGGTCGCCACGGGAGGCATGGGGATGGGCGACCTCAAGTACCTGGCGGTCGTCGGCCTGGGCCTTGGTCCGCTTGTGGGGGGTGCGGCCCTTCTCGTGGCCGTCTTCAGCACGGTGGTCTGGCACCTGCCGGCCGCCTTCAGGCATGGACCGAAGGTGAGGTTCCCATTTGGCCCCTTCATCGCCTTCGGATCGGTGCTGGCACCGCTGCTGTGGTGGGTAGTGCCTCGCTGAATCCGTATTATTGGGAGACTCGCCGCTGGGAGGTGGATCCGATGCGGCGAGTCTTTGTTGTGCCCTCATTTCTAGGTGGGAGGAGTCCTTATGAAGCGTCTGGTCTCGTTTGTGTCCGGTGTCCTGCGCAGGGCCATGAAGAACCTGACTTCGAGCATGTCCGGCGTCCTGCGCAAGATCGACTGGCGCAAGGTCGGTCGAATCGCGCTGTCGGCGCTTCCACTGGTGGTGATCGGCGGACAGACCGTCTTCGCGAGCGGGTTGCCATCTGTCAGCTACGGCACCACCGGCTCTCTTGGCCACACGGTCAATCAGGAACTCGAGAACTTGGCTGCGACGGTCCAGTACATCCTTGGTGGTACCGCGCTGCTCGCCCTGGTCATCGCGGCCCTCGTCAACCACTTCGTCCACGACCCGCGCTCCAAGGACCGCGCGAAGGAGATCGTGGTGGCGGCCATCGTCGGTCTTCTAATCGCGGCATTCGCTCCTGACATCGTGAACTGGATCGGACACATCCATTAATCGAGTCGACAAGGCCCTGCCATCGTCCACGGTGGCGGGGCCTTCCGTCGTAGACGGATTTCTGGAAGAGACGGTGATCGGTATGCCTCTGGCGCTCTTGGCTCTTGGTCTTCTGGTTGTTGTCGTCGCAGCAGTTCTGGCGGGTTACGGGCTCGCGCTGTGGGCTGTGGTTGGGCTCGCCGTGGTTGGCGCCAAGGTCCTCTTGGAGTTGGGTTTGATCCCCGCCAAAGTGCTGTTCACGGTGAAGCCCGCCGGTTCGGGGCAGATCAAGGCAAGCCCGTTCGCTGATCTCACCTTCGCGGCTCTGAAAGCGCTTACGTACGTCTTCCCGGTCTTTGTCTCCCTTGTCCTTCTCGGCATCGACACCGGGCGGATCTACCCGGCACTCGCACCTTACGGGGCTACGATCCTTGGGCTGGCCAAGCACACCTACGGCGTTGTCGGGCTTCGCCCGATCGGGCCGATGACGCTGACGCGGCTCATCGAGATCGTACTCGGCGCGCAGGCGATCTGGGCGGCTCTGAATTGGGCCGTCATGATTGTCTACCTGATCATCTCCGGGGTCGTTGAGGCTGCAGGGGGCACCCCTGGCAGCGTCTGTGTGTCCGAAGACAATCATGGGGAGTCGGTAGGGGCAACACCCGCCCCGACCACTTCTCAGGAAGGAGAATAGCCATGCAATGGGTGTTGCAGCAGATCGTCAACATCTTGGAGACCGGCATCACGTGGGTCCTCATCAAGCCAATCGGATTCATCCTCACCGAGCTGGCTAAGGCTCTGTTTAGTATCCTGACGGTCCTCCTCAAGCTGACGATCTTCCAGCCGTTCACCCTGCATCCGGCTGCGAATGGCAGCAACATCGTGGCTGGCGCAGCTCAAAGCGTTTGGATCTACATGGCCGGCTTGAGCGTCTTCGTGGCTTTGGTCGCTCTCCTCTGGGCCGCGTTTACCAACACCTGGGGAAGTGTTGCCGGCAGAAGTCAGTTTTCGCGCTCCGGTTGGGCGGATGCCCTTGAGGGGCTCGGAATCTGGCTTCTCGTCCTGATTGGCGGTTACGGCTTCCTCAGCATGCTGCTCGATGCCACCAACGCTGTAACGACCGGCTTTGTGAACCTCGCGCTGAGCTATCAGTTCCAGTCGGTCAATGGGGCCACGATCGGAGCCGGTGTCATCGCGGCCATCTTGGCCGACTGGTTGTGGCCCAGTATGCTTCTCGTTCTGGCCGGCTTCATGATCTGGGCGGTGGTTGTGTGGGTGATGCGCATGGTGGACCTCGTGGTGTTCACGGGGCTTCTGCCGCTGACGGCCGCCCTCGCAATCACGGGTAACAAGCAGGCGTGGCAGTGGAACTGGGCAGAGGCCGTGGGCGCGGTCTTTTCGCAGGTCGCCATGGCGATCATGTGGTGGATCGCGTGGCTCTTCATCGGCGGTAAGCTCGTGCATGTGAACGGAAGCTTTGGCAACGACGTCGTTCGCCTGCTCATGGGATTGGCCGCGATGACCTTGGTGGCGAAGGCGCCGCAAATGCTGCAGTCGATCACCGGGCACCGTCATGCGGGCGTCGGCGGTTTAGCGATGGCTGCCGCTGGTGGCTACATGATCGGCCGCACCGCCATGGCGGCCGCGAGGATGACGCCCCTCGGTCAGGCCGTCGGCAAGGTGGGTGCGGCTGTCACGCAGCGGAGTCAGAACAGACTCAACGAATGGGCTCACGGTCCTGATATTGCACACGGGCCCATTGCTCAAAAGGCTGGCGCCTTGATGGACAAGGCGACCGCTGCTGGCAAGCAGGTGCTTGGTGGAGCCCTGAACACACCGACTGGTCAGGTGATCTCTGGCGTCGCGGGGCAGATGAAGTCCTTCGGTTCCAACGCAGCCCAACAGGTCGGCCAGAAGGCATGGGGTGCTTTCACGAACGCATCTCCCGCTACCGCTGCCAGAGTGGCAGCCGGCGCCTCAATGGCTGGGCAGTCGATCGGTGCGGGTGCTAGGCGGGTCGCCGACTCGGCGAGCTCGGCCGCCAACACGGTCCTGCAACCCAACCGTTCGTTGGGTCGCGCCGCCATCAATGCTGATGCGACCAACTATGGCTTCGGAGCTGCCAACGAGGCGCACGACTTCGCTGTGAGGGCGGGCGCCACCGGCTATGAGGCTCAATTCTCGCCCCAGCAAAGGGGAGCCATCTCGGACGCCTACCAGCAGATGATCATGGCGAAGACCCCTGCCGAGTACGAGCGAGCCAGGATCAAACTCGAGAATGCCTCCACGCAGGCTCGCGAGCAGGTTCTTCACCAGGTCATGGATGCCCCCAACGGAGCGAGTGCTTACCAAATGGCTCGCGAACGCATGCAGCGTCGAGGTCCTCAGCCTCGCCCCACCGCCTATGTGTAGTGAAGGGAGGTAAGCCCGGTTGGACGTCAAGATCCCGGCAAACTACCGGCAGAGCTTCAAGTGGCTCGGCAATCTGGACGCCGCAAGCACTGTCTTCCTCGGCGTTGGCGTTGTCATCTCGTTGAGCACTCTGACTGGGAGTGCTCCTGTGGTGGAGAAAGTGCCCGAGATCGCCGTCGCAATGGGTGTAGCCGCCTTCTTCGGCCTGGTCCGGTATCCGATGGATCTCTACGGTGACCGGCCTGTAGCATGGTTGCGACGCGCGGCGACCTTTTTCAGCCGCGGACGCAAAGGCAGTTACTTCGCGGAGGCGGTCAACGACCGCCCCCGCGATCGTTAAGGGGGGACCGATGGAATGTTCGGTATGGGCAAGTCGCAGCAGAAGGCTGCTGCCACGGTAAGTCGCGCCGCTCTTGACAGCCTTGTGGATGTCGCGGGCATCGAGGGCTCGGTCATCAAGCGCAAGGACGGCATGTACGCCGCGCTTGTGGAGGTCGAGGGCGAGTTCTTCAACATGCTTTCCCTCGAAGAGCAAGACGCCCGCCTTGAGGCCTACGCTCGCGTCCTGAACGGACTGCCCGAGAAGTGGACGCTGCAGGCGACCCTGTTCGTTGAACCGACCGACATCGCGGGCTACCTGCAGCAGATGGACAACGTGCGCACCAACGAAGGCGACACCGCACTCGGCCGACTTGTGGAGGCCCAGAAGCAGATGGCTGAGGATCTCGCGAGCCACGTGCTCGCGGAGAGCACGGTCCTGACGCTGACCGGCGCCTCGCGGCAGGAGGCCGAGGGCAACGCCAAGCGCCTGCTGCAGCTTCTGACGGCGAACGGTTTCAAGGCAAAGCTCTGCGAACCGGAGCGCATCGGCACGATCCTGCAGGTCTGCTATGGGCAGGCGCCTGTCAGTCTCCCCGAAGTCATGGGCGGTGTGAACGCCTTCCTTCGGCGCGGCGCGGACACCAAGAAGCAGGAGCACTTTACGGCCCCGAACCTTGCGGATGTGAAGAAGCGTGTGCGGAAGTTCGGTCGCAAGAAGGGCGAGATCCACGTCAACGTGGCCCCTGAAGAGAAGGATGTCCTCTCGCCGAACGCGGTGGCTCTAGCAGACGTGATCTCGCCTCCGGCCATGGTCGAGCACGCTGGGCACATCGAGTTGGGCGGCTCGTTCTCCGCGAGCATGGCAGTCGTGGCCTACCCGGAGCGCGCGACGAACGGCTGGCTCGAGCGCCTCCTGCACTTCTCCCACGGCTCCGTTCGCCGTCGCGTCACCTTCTACGTCGAGCCGATCTCCTCGGCTAAGGCGGTCGCGGAGATCCAGCGCAAGCTGATCGACCTCGACTCCAACACCCGTTGGCAGGCGAAGCGCGGTCTACGCGCCGACATCCAGACCGAGGTCGGCCAGGAGGACGCCGAGGTGCTGCGTTACGAGCTCGGCCGCGGCACGCAGCGCATGTTTGACGTGACCATGACGATCACGCTGACCGCGGACTCCGCTGAGGAGCTGCGCGAAGCCGTCACCTTGTTCAAGCAGGACGCGGCCGGCTACTCCCTCCTCTTGAGGGAGACGTGGCTCGAAGAGGTCCTCGCCTTCCGCACGACCATGCCGATCGGCAATGCGATCCTGCGCCGAGTTCGTCCGATCCCGACGCTTCCCCTGTCGACGACCTTCCCTTTCACCTCTGGCGAGCTCCTGCACGAGAGGGGCGAGCTGTGGGGTCAGAACCTCTCCACAGGCAATGCCGTCATCATCGACCCGATGCGCTACAGTCCGGCCCACCTCCTGATCGTGGCCAAGACCCGTTCCGGCAAGTCCTTCGTCATGAAGGTGCTTGCCACGCAGGCCCTCTTTTCTCCCGATCAGGACGTGATGGTGCTCGACCCGAGCCCGGCGATCGACTACAAACGGTGGACGCAGCTTCTCGGCGGCACATATGCCCGCTTCGGGGCCGGCTCCGACGACCGCATCAACCCCTGTGAGATCTTGCTACCCTTCGATCTCAAGCGCCTGGACGACGACATGAAGCGCCCGGTGACGGCCAAGATCAGCTTTCTGCAGAGCCTCTTCGAGATGATGGCCTACCCCGACGAGCGCATGCCCGCCGACGAGCGCGCCATGCTCGAAGCACCGCTCGCGCAGATGTATGCCGACTTTGGCATGACGGATGACTGGCAGAGCATTGTGGACCGCACGACGCTCACCGCGGTCCCGAAGGCCAAGAAGTCCCCGACGCTGCAGGATGCCCTGCGCCGCATCGAGGCTGTCCCTGGGCTGCAGGGTCTGGCTCTTAAGCTGCGCCCGTTCGTCTACGGCACGCTCGACATGTTCTCTGGCGACACCAACCTCGACATGAGCAAGCGCCTCATCATCTTCAACGTCAACTCGCTCGCGCAGGGGCAGAACGGCAAGTACCTGCAGACCGTGGCCTACGCCATGATCTCGGAGTTTATCCGGTGGCGTCTAGCGATGGCCAAGCGCCGCGTGCTCGTCGCGGTCGACGAGGCCCACATCATGTTCAGCCGCGAGGACACCGCCCGCTTCGTTAGCCAGCTCTACCGCATGGCGGGCAAGCTCGGTGGCCGCGTGGCCCTCATGACGCAGGGCATCACGGACCTCCTTGGCGATCCGGTGACGGGCGTGCGGGTGGAGGGCGAAGCCGAGGCCCGCGTCTGTCTGACCAACACCGGCATCACGTTCCTGCTCCGCAACGACAAGCAGTCCGACCTTGACTTGATCCAGCGCGAGTACCGTCTGACCGACGCCGAGACCCGCATGATCTTCTCCGCCCGTCCAGGGCAGGGGATTGTGGTGGCAGGCGAGGAGCGGGCCTTCGTGCAGGTAGCGGCGACCGATGCGCTCTACCCGTTCATCACGACGCGGCCCGAAGAGGTTGAGGAGTTCGCCGCGAGGGGCCTCTTCCAGATGGAAGTCGAGACTGACGAGTGGACGCTTCCGGCTGTGGAGGAGGAAGAGCCTTCCGAGGCTCCAACGCCTGCGCCGGTCAAGCCGACGTTCCGTCTGGTCCCGGCCCCGCCGGGATCTCGCTCTTCCACGCTGTCGCCGGAGGAGGTCGACCAGTTGGTGCTCAAGGAGATCGACGTCCGCGACGGCGACGACATTCCTGAGCCGGTGGACTACGGCTGGATCTCTTAGATGGAAACGCAACTCGAGTTGCGTTTAGCGGGCGGGGCCGCAAAGGCCTTGCCCGCTTCTCCCTTAAGGGGGGTGAGGTCCTGGGCTTCTCGATCTGGCGTGTTCTCTTCTTGACGGTCGCGACCGCCTTGATGGTGTTCGGGGCTGTCCTCGTGATCGTTGCCAACGGTGTCGACCTCGACTCTCTAATCATGGCCGCATACCTAGTTCTCGCGCCTGCGGTCCTGGTTGGTGGCGCAAGCGTGATGAGGGAGGCGGACTCGCCCGAGTAGCGCCCGGCCGCTCGGTGGAGCGGCCTCTTTGTAGGTATGGAGGGTGTGACAATGTCGAAGATCCTGTCCGGTATCGTCGGCGCCGTGGCCGCAGCCCTCGTTTGGTGGGTGACGATCGTTCCTTCGCCTCGTGCTACCGCCATTCATTTCGCTCTCGGCCTGCCGAGCGGGAACCTAGCTCCGTATACGACTCCTGCCCTGGCCAAGAACCCTGCCTTCACCTCTGCGCTCGCGCAGTGGCGGGCAAGGGACAAGGCGCAGGGCCTTGAGGTCGCGCAGGGCCCCATCTACGCGGACGTAGTGAGCCAGAGCAGGACGGCGGCCACCGCGGACGTGATCTCGCACTACGCCGAGGTCTACCCGGACGGCCGGGCACTCAACTGGGAGCAGGACTACACCCTGACCTTGACGCGCGGGTTCATTGGCGGCTGGAAGGTGGCCAGCGTGGACACCCGGATCCAAGCCGTCGTGCAGGTGCTCGGCAGCTTCAAGACGTACAGGCAGACGAATCTCGTTGTCCCGACTGGCCTGTACTTTCCCGAATCCACGAGCCCCACGAAGAAGTAGCCCATGCCTATCAACTGGCGCTTCCTCGCGTGGTGGGTGCCGGTCAACCTGCTCGCCGTCGCCACGGCTGCAGCCTTCTCGCTCTACGTGATCTTGCGGGCTGTGGAGGCTGCGGCTATCGGGCAGGACGGCTACGCCGGCTTCTTGGTGTGGGCGTGGCTCGTGTTCGCCTTCCTGGCGGTGCTTCCGTCGTTTATTTGCGAGGTAGCAAACGTCTGACGCCGCCTCGTCATGAAGCAGCAGATCGTCGCAGTCCCTGAACCGGACTGGCGCGACCTGCTCTGGCGTGTCGGGCTGGTGACCGTGCTGGCTCCCGCGATCTTGGTGTTCGTGGCAAGGTAGGTGCCACATCTCGCCGTCTCGGGCAAGGGCTTCGCGAGCGGCTTCGCCGCCCTTGCCCTCGGCAGCGGTGTGTGGCCAGAGTGGGGTGATCGTTTGGAGGGAGGAGAAGGTGTACCTGGCAGTCAGGCCACGAGCGGGGACTGATGCCGCTACCGCGGAACTGACGCCCAATGGGCTAGCCTTCACCGACTTTGCGGTTCGCCGAGAACGGCCCGGTGATGCGTACCGCGCATGATGGAGACGATAGGAAGATACCGCCTCTTTGGCGAAAACCTTTCGACAAGGTTGAGCGCAGGACGGCGAGGTTCTTGTTCGTATACACCTGCCCTGTCTGTGGAGATGTTCGTAAGGCCGGGTATGAGGAGAAGCCAACGGTTCACATATCTCAGCTTTGTTACCGTTGTGAGAGAGAGCAAATCACCGACAGACTGACGTCCCTCGATCAGGCACACCATGCACACGGTGGCCTCCGCCATGGTGCGCAAACAACGCTTGAGTCCCATAGGCAGCGTTTGGAGAACCACCCGAGACTTCTAGCGTCTACCCGCTATTCCAGTGCTCCTATGCAGGATAAGGCCCTGAGGGACATCATGAGATTCCTGGATGATCACGAGGTTCTACAGAGCATGATGCGGGATAACCTCAAAATCGTCTTCGTCGTTGAGCACGGTGAACCGATCGACGACGGCTACATGAGAACCGGCGACGGTCTTGTAAAGTTAGAAGGGCTCACTCGCTCCAAGGTCGTCTTTCACCCTGGTCAGTACGCTCACCCCTTGACCTACTTCCCGACATGGCAAGAGGCGACGAAGATATGAGTTATTCAACCCAGTACCCGATTCTGGAGTTCTACCTCAATCAGCTATACACCGACGAGCAACTCGAACCCTATGCGTCTCACGATGCATGGCAGACAGTCGTCCGAGACCAGCGCCACACCATTGCGAAGGTGGGCTGGATCCGAGAACTCCGTCGTGACTTGAAGCGTGTGTCGGCTGAGGAGTTTAACGCCTTGGCCAGCGTTTGCCTTGGATGGGTGATTGCCCGAGAGGAGAGCGACTGGCTACTCCGTCTGCTGCAAACGGAATGGGGTCACATCCGGGCGTGACGAGCACGCCGCTGTCGCCGGTTTTCAAGCATGTCCGTCATTTGCGTGAGATCCTTGGGGTCATCCTTTTGGCCGGCGAGTAGGGCAGAGATCTCGAACAGCATGAAACGAATCAACCTGTAGTTAGGGTTAGAGGAGTACGAGCTTGGGCCTCCAGGGCGCGTCACCTGATGAACCTGCCTGGAATGCTTTCTTGCATTGCGGCCGTGAACGCTCAAAGCACACCCCGCACTTTCGCTTATGGAAAGAGATGGTTCCGCGCCCTTGGCAGTATGCCTGACTCAAGGTAGGCCAGCAAGGGGCAAGAGGCTCCCACCTTGATGGCGTTTCTTGTAAATAGAAGGACCCCGTGGACCGATGCGAAACCAAACGATATCGAAGCTTCGGCCACGGGAGGAATCAAGACGGACCCCGAACTTGAGGAAATCATCCGACAGTTTAAGGAACTGCGGAGCCAGGTATCTCCTGAAGCTCTGGACTACTTCGACGATCTACTGTTGCGTGGGATCAACGCGGACACCCCTGCACAACGTATGGCATTGCTGGACGAACTGGCAGATCCCGAAGGTATCCTGTCGCGCGCTGAAAGGGACAAGTTCATCGCTACCGCCACCGGGGGCGACGAGTTGGCCCCGAGACGGATCCGCCGTCCTAAGAAACAACGTCGCTGACACGGAGACGCACTCCAGCGTGGACATCAGTTGAGCGAATGGCGCCGTCACATGATGGTGCCGCCGTATTAGTAGGGGATTACCCCTGTGCTACCATTTCCCGTGAAGAAGGAGAGTGGTTCGATGCGTCTCCGTCGTATCTTCCCTGGCATCGCCCTTGTGGGCGCCATGACTCTTGCACTTGGCTCTTCCCTTCCGGCAGCGTCTGCAGCTTCCCCGTCGTACGTCACGCGCGGCCAGTACGTCGAACAGCTCCTGCAGGCGGTCGGCATGCAGCCGGCTGCGTCGGCCGCCCAGGACTTCTCGGACGTGCTGCCTTCGAGCCCGTACTTCGGCTACGTCGAGGCCGCGTACACGGCCGGCATCACGACCGGCATGACGGCGCCCACAAGCGGGAAGATGGGCGTCTTCGGTGTGAACCAGGACCTCAACCGCGCACAGGCGGCGGCCTTTGACCTGCGAGCCTACGACGGCGGCGTTGCATCGTACGCGCAGTCCTCGTCACCTGGGACGCTGGTCTCCTTCGGCGACTTCGGCGCCATCCCGCAGGCCCTCCAGAGCGATGTCTATACTGCAGCAGACATCGGCTTGATCCGTGGGTTCCCTAATGGCACCTTTGGCCCGCAGCAGAACCTCACCTCGGCGCAGACGGCCGACCTTATCTCGCAGCTCAAGGCCGTCGAGGCGACGGGCGGCATGTACAACTGGCGCTGGATCATGGCGGAGAACAGCAACCTTGCCGAGACGAGCGCGGCGAGCGCCATGAACTTCTTGGCGAGCGCGGTTCAGGGCAAGCCGTTCTCTGAGGTGGCTAGCTACATCGACTCCGCTGACGCCTCCGCTCTGCAGGCGGCTTACGCGCAGATCGAGAAGAGCGCGCAGGGGTGGTACGACGGCGGCATTCACGGAACGGCGAACACCACCGTCAAGATCGTCGGCGGCGGATTCGTCACTGGAGTGCCGGTCAACGGCGGTGGTTGGCACGGATCAGCCAACGTGATCGTCGAGGCCGTCTCCAACGCGACCGGAAAGCCAAGTGCGGTCAATAGTAACTCGCCGTACTTTGCGCTCACGGTTGCTCTAAACACTAACTCTGACGGCTTAGTAGCGCAGACTGGCACTGCGGTTAATGCCCTCTCAAATTCGACGGTATCCCCTGGCGAGAGCGTCGCTGGAATCGTGATGTACCACCTGGGCGGCCCAAACGCAATCTACCCGAACAGCGAGGATGCCGCCGCAGTCGTTGGCGGCCTCGGCCTGGCGCAGACCGCGGGGCAGTAGTCCTGCCGACGTGAGCGGACCTTGAGCCGTCCCGATTCTGTGCCTGAAGCGCGGCCCGCGCCCGGCTCGTCCGGGGGTGGGCCGCGCTCGTATTTATAGGGGCTTTCGCTCCCGGAGAGGAGGGCAGATTCCAGCGGCCTCAAGTCGAGAAAGGAGGGACAGAACCGTGCGAACCCGCGCCCCGGCGCTCGCGCTCTCTGTGGTGACGAGCCTGGTGCTCGCGCTGACAACGGCGGCTCCTGCTGCCTGGGCCAGGGTCGCCGAAAACGGTGGCCCGGTCACTGGCGTCACGGTGATTGGTAACACCCAGGGTGGCTATACGACCGTCGTGACGACTTCTAACGGCAGCAGCTCGAAAGTCACAACCACCTCCACATCGAGCAGCGGCACAACCACTCAGACCACCGTCTCGCACAGCAGCAACGGCACGACCACCCAAAGCAATTCCACGACGACCAGTAGCGGTCAGACGACCACCACGAGCACCGTAACCGACAGCAATGGCAACCAGACGACGACGAACAGCACGTCCGTAAACGGCGTCACAACCAGCAGCTCCACGACTGTCACGGCGGTCTCGAACGGAACGGCCACCGTGCAAAGCGGCAGCATGGTGATCCTGTCGACCAGCGAGCTGGCGTATCAGCAGGACACCAACCTCGTCACCAACGCCACCGTCATCACGCTGCCGCCAGTGTCGCAGGGAGAGACGGAGGCAGAGTACCAGGCGACGCTTGAGCAGTTCCTGCAGGCCAACCCCGGCGACGCGCAAGCGATCCAGAATGCGCAGCTTGCGGTCACGACCGGTGGCACCGGCTGGGTCAGTTCGGTGATGAACCAGGCGCTGGCCGACATCACGAGCAACACCGTGCTGCAACTCGGCGGATCGAACGCTGTTACCGGCGCGCAGATGCTCGTGAGCGCGGCGCAGACCTTCGCTGCCGGAGGGCTTAGCGCGCTGGCATCCGATCTCTCGGCGCTTGCCTCGCTCGACGGCGGTACTGGCTCGGCCACGGATCCGTGGGCTGGCCAGCAAAGCTACACTCAGGGTGCTAGCGGTGGGTCGGCTAGCCGCTCTTCGTCAAACGGCTCGTGGACCTACAACCCGAACACGGTGGGTGTCAGCCTCTATACCCCGTCGTCGGTAGGCTCTGTGACCACGCAGACCGGCGGCGGTGGTGGTGGTGGTGGTGGTGGTGGCGGCAGTTGCCCAACGGGCGAGCTTGGGACACCACCGAACTGCTACACGCCGGTCCACAACCCTCCGCCTCCGCCGTCGAACCCGTCCTCGCAGTGGTACGCGATCGCGGTTCCCGCCTGGATGAACTCCTGGCTCAACATCGGCGAGCAGTCGCTCGGCAACGGGAACCAGACCGCCAGCACGGCGCAGAACGGTGGGCAGGACACAGGCAACCAGCACTCGGCCAACTACGTGCCGACCGACCCTGCAGGCATGCAGACGCTCGGCGGCGGGAGCGCTGTCGCGCTCACGGACGAGTCGGCGCAACTCTACGGCAGCTACGACGTCACGACGACACAGACCGAAACCGAGTACCGCACCGTCACGGTAGCCGAGCAGGAAACCCGCATGGTGTCGGAGACCCAGACGGTGCCTGGTTACTGGCACGATGTCGCAGTGACCCAGCCGGGCTACTACAGCACGGAGACGGTGAACCACCCCGGCTACTACACGAGCCAGTCGGTTTACCACCCTGGTTACACGACTACGGCGTACCACCCTGGCTCGTGCCACTCGGTCTACCACCCCGGTCACACCGGTGTAACGTACGTGGGTGGACGGCCACACGTGGTCTACTACTCGGGCTGGACGAGCACCTCGTGCTCGCCTGGCTATACGACGTCGGTGTACCACCCTGGCTACAGCACGTCACAGCAGGTCTGGCATCCGGCGTATACCACGACGGAGCAGGTCTGGAACCCGCCGACGACGGTGATGCAGGCTGAGTGGGTGCCGCCCACGACGCAGACCGTCGAGGTGTCTCAGCCTTACACGGCCTACGTGCAGGAGCAGCAGCCGTACACGGTGCAGGTGCCGGTGACGACGACCGAGACCGGCTGGCACACCGTCACAAGCACAGTCGCCTCAAACACGGTGCTGTCGTCTGGCAACCCCGGCGGCCAGTACGACACGGCGGCGGCTGCCCTGTACGTCACTCCTGTGAGCGGCTCGAGCAACCCCTGGATCGAGTAGTAAACCCACGCACTAGCGGGCGGGCGCCGACTGTGGCCCCGCCCGTTTTTCTTTTGCCGGTCTTTTGTATCTATGGGAGGTGGCCCTTTTGCCCGATTCCGTGATCCGTTTCAACCTGCGCGGGGCCGCGGCACAACTCAGCCTCGTGCTGGCGGTCGGTGAACACCTCAATGCGACCTTGGCTCAGCACCTCGAAGGAGATTTTCGGGTTCTGCAGCAGGTCTCCATGCTCGACGACCTCGTGAACGTCCTCAAGGAAGAGAAGCCTGACACAGCCCTGATCTCTCGCTACCTGCCGGGTAGCGGCGACATCATGAGCGCTCTTCCCACCATCCGCCGCGCGGCGCCCGGCTGCCGCATCGCCCTCCTTCTAGGTGAGCCTGACGCGGAGGGGCGCGCCATCGTGCAGGCCGGGGCTCAGTACGGCATCTTCAACATCGTGTCCGGCCAGGACCTCGATCTTGACTCGATGAAGGCTGCTCTCGCCGAGGACCGCACTTGGTCGGACATTGCCGACCTCATGCCCGAGAACTTCGAGGTCGCGCCGCGCGCTCGCGTCCAGCAGGCTCCACTAACGATCACCGAACTCCCGCCTGAAGCGGCGCCGAAGGTCGTCACGAAGTACGCGAAGATCGTCGCCATTGTGTCCGGGCGTGGCAACGTGGGCAAGACCACGGTGGCTGCGAACCTGCTCGCCGCCGCCCGCGAGAGCGGCGTAGTCGGCATCGACCTCGACTTCACCAAGCCGGACCTGCTCCTGCACTTCGTGCCGGAGGACGCCCAGCGCTCCGACTTGCGCGACCTCTTGAACGTGCTGAACATCTCGACGCCCAAGCCTGGGGAACCCGCTGTCGCGCTCGATCGCGGCGATATGCAGAGGCTGCAGGAGTGGGTCGACAGGCTGCCAGAGGTCACGAAGGGCGTCGTGGTAATCCCCGGTCCCTCTCGGAACATCGCTTCGGCCGAGGTCCCGCGCGTGATCGTCAAGGAGATCCTCCACTATGCCTCGCAGAAGGCGCGGCTCGTTGTGGTGGACACCGCCTTCGAGATCGCGGACGAAGCCACCCTCGACCTGCTCTACGCCGCAGACTCGATCCTGCTCGTGACTACCCCGGACCACTCGACGGTCTACCAGAACGCCTGGATGCTCCAGCAGATCGAGGACCTGCGCATCCCCAAGGGCAAGATCGGCCTCGTTGTGACCCACGCCGGCCAGAAGGGCCTCAAGGGGCCGCGTGAGATTGCCCAGATGCTCGGTCTGCCGCTCGCCTTCGCCTTGCCCTACGACCCTCTGCACCACGAGGGCGCACGCGTGACGCGCAAGCCGATCAGCTTGCGCGAGCGCCCGAACGGCCCGTTCCGCGCCTTCGTGCAGAATCTGACGGACGACGAGGACCCGACCGCGCCCAAGCCGCAGCGCGGCACGCTGTTCGGCCGGGCTCCCCGCACGAAGAAGGGGGCTAAGCGCTAATGCGCGGCAAGATCGACTTGTCGGCCTACCGCGCCGAGCGCGGCATCGAGGCGGAGACTGCACACCGTCAGGTCGAGGACTTCGGTGTGGCCTCGGATCCCTACCAGCAGGCCCGCGAGGAAGCCTCAGAGTGGCTGCACGCCAATTTCCAAGACATTCTCGCTGACCCGCGCGAGCATGAAGTCCAGGTCGACACGGCCATCGCGCAGGCGGTCGCTCAGGTGCGGCTCCTGCCCGACCAGGCCCGCCGTCTACGCGAGGATCTGCGTTCCAGCATCCTTGGAGCAGGTGCCCTGCAGAAGTACCTCGACGATCCAGCCGTGACCGAGATCATGGTGGTCGGGCGCGAGGTTCGCCTGGAGAAGGGCGGCAAGATCCTACCGGTCTTGCCGCTTGGCTCTATCGACGAAGCCGCCGCCGTGGCCGAGGACATGGCGCAGAAGGTCGGGCAACGCTTCCAGCGGGCCCGCCCGGTGCTGAACCTCACCTGGCCGGACGGCAGCCGCGTCAACCTCGTTCACCCGTCGCTCTGTCCGAAAGGTGCCTGCATCACTATCCGTAAGCGCGACATGTCGCGGCCGCTCGAACTGAGCGACCTCGTAGCGGCCGGTGCTCTCTCGGGTGAGATCGCGGAGCTTGCGGTGCGCTCGGTGCGCGGCCGGCTGAACGTGCTGGTCTCGGGGTCCACAGGCTCCGGCAAGACGACGCTGCTGCGGGCTCTAGCGAACGCCACCTTCAACGACCCGAACGAGCGCGTCCTCGTTCTTGAGGACACTGAGGAACTGCGGCTGCGCCACCCGCACGCGGTTCCACTCGTTGCCGTGAAGACCGGCGACGATGACTCCGGCATCGAAATCACGTTGCACGACCTGTTCGTGAACGCCCTGCGTATGCGCCCCGACCGCCTCGTGATCGGCGAGGTCCGCAGCGTGGAGGCCATGGACGCGATCGAGGCCGCCAAGACCGAGCACGGTGGCTTGATCTTCACGATGCACCTCAGGCGCCCTGAGGAGCTCGGCGCCCGCATGTACTGGATCAGTCAGAAGGCGGGCATGGGCATCGAGCAGGACGCCCTGACGCACGAGGTTTACACCGCCGTCGATCTCGTCATCCATCTCGATAAGCTCCGCGACGGCCGTCGGCGCGTGACCCGCGTCTGCGAGCCGGTCAACGGCCAGATGGTGGACCTCTTCCGCTGGAACGCGCAGGACGACAGCCACAAACACGTAGCCGACTTCAGCGCCGAGCGTCGGTCGTGGATGGACGACATCCTGGCGAGCGAGGTGTAGAGAATGGGCCTACTCCTGATCCTCCTAGCGGCGGCGCTGGTGGCCTTCGCGGTCTACGCGATCACCGCGCCGCGCCAGGGGTTCCAATTTGGCAACGCGCCGCCACCGGACAAGAGACAGCGCGCAAAGAATCAAGCCGTGAAGAACGAGGAGAATCTCAAGGGCGTCAAGCGGCTTGTCTGGATGTCCGGTATCCCGGTCCCGTACCTTACGGTGCGACCGATCCAGCTCATCGTCGGTGGCTTCGTCGGACTTGTGGCCCTCACGTTCACGCACAACATCGTAGTGGCCGTGATCTTCGGGGTGTTCGGCTTCCAAGGGCCGATCGCCCTCTTGCGGAACCTCGCCCTCGCTCGTTGGCGGGCCGCGGACAACGAGGCGTACGTCATGGCCAACACGATGCGCTTCACCCTGCCAGTGCAGGGGCATCCCGTGACGGCCCTGCGCCAGACAGTTCCCGGCCTGCAGGAACCCCTCAAGACATGGCTTGCCATGGCGCTCGCTCGCGAGACGGTCGGGGGCAGTACCGAGCAGGGTATCTACGACCTTGGACTGCAGCTTAGGCACTCCGAGATACAGCTACTCGCCGAGATCCTCAAGGCCGACCGCCGCGAGAAGCCGGCGGCGGATCTGCTGTCGGAGTTGATCGACGCCTGGACCGAGAGGATCCGGGGCGACCAGAAGAAGCAGGCCAAGGTCGCGTCGACGCGCCGCTTCTCGAATGCGATCATCGGGGGTCCGATGATCGCATTCCTGCTCCTGTCTCTCATCTCGCCCGGCACCGCAGCCGTCTTCCAAGGCTCGCTGGCCGGGCAGTTGAGCGCCGACGTGGCGATGCTTCTGTTCACCGCTGGCGCCTACGTCGTCAAGAACTCGGTCGGCAAGTCTGAGGAGATCAGCATTTAGGAAGGAGGAGATCGCTTGACGACCATGGTCCTCGCTCTCGCGACCGTCCTCCTCACGGCGCTTGCCGTTTGGCTTGCGCTTACCCCGCAGGCGCGCTTCCATTTCGGGGTCCGTCCGGCTTCGACGTGGAAGAGTGTCGCTCTCGCGATCACACAGGCAGTCGAACATCAGACAGCCGCACCGATCCGACACGCCGCTGACGCGCTAGGCTGGCCGCCCTCACGAATCGCCGTGATGACGGGAGTCATCTCGGTCCTGCTGTTCCTTGTCCTGCTCATGGTTTCTTGGTGGATCGCGTTCATCGCCTTCGTCCCGCTCGTGATCGTCGCATGGCGCATCGCGGGCATGATGGTGATGCGTCAGTACAGGGAGTGGCAGAAGCAGATGGTGCGCGGACTGCCCTCATTGATCGCGGTCCTTCGCGTCCACCTCGATCTCGGCAGGACTGTGCAGGACAGCTTGAATGCCGTTCTTCCCGGCATGCGCGACCCACTGCGCCGCGATTTGCAACGCACACTCACCGACATGTCCACGGCGTCCGGTGTGCGGGACGAGCATGGCGAGATCCAGACAGCGAAGGACGCCTTCCGACTCCTCGCTGACCGGGTAAACCGTTTGGAGTTCCGCACGTTCACGGACACCATCACGCAAGCATGGGGCTCCCGCTTGTCTGGGGCTGCGCTCGAGCCTCTGCAAGACCTCCTCCGCATCACGCGCGAGAAAGAGACAGAAGAGCAGACGAACAAACTCGACATGGTGATGACGACAGCACCGGGCCTCGCCATCTTCGGGATCATGGTTCTCGTGGTCGCGGGGTGGCTGCTTAGCTCCAACCTCTCAAGCGTTCTATAGCCGCCGCGTATATGTGGGAGGTGTTTGCAAGAGCCAGGCTTCAGGTACGTTTCTGAGTTCGCCATCGTGCATCATCTTGCAGCACCTCATTCCGAGAGATCACATCACGCAGGAGGGCTTCTGATGTTCAAGCAGATCCGCGCCCGCGCCGGGATGCTCGCGCTCCGCACGGCCGTTCGCGCTCAGTCTCTCGTGTCTCGTCTCCGCACTGACGAGAAGGGCCAGACGGAGTGGGTCAACCAGCTCATGATCCTCGGTGTTATCGTCTTGGTCGCCGGCCTGATCTTCGCCTTCTGGAAGGCTGGCGGCACTACCTGGATCAACGGTCACCTGAACGACCTGACTCAGTACTAAGCACAACGCACAGCGGGCGGGTGCCGGGGTAGCCCGGAGCCCGCCCGTTTCGTGTTGTTGGGAGGAGGTGAAGCTTTGGCCGACTGGGTTAGCTACATCATCGGGCTTACGTTGATCTTCCTGAGCGTGACGGCGGGTGGCAGCTTCGCGCAGATAGAGGCGGCGAAGTCCTCCCTCGCGCGCATCACGAGCATCGCCGCCAACGAGATGGCTGTTGAGGGTGGCTACACGCAAAACGTGCAGCAGACCATCATTGCCGACCTCAGGCAGAACGGTTTCGACCCGACCCTGGCCAGTGTGCGGCTTCCTGCGGACGTGCAGGGTGTGCGCCAGAACTACGGCGATGTGATGACCATTCAGATTGCCTATCCGGTGCCTATCCACATCGTCGACTTCTCGCCCTTCACCATGGCCGTAGGAGATACCGAGGGGGCCACGTCCATGTACGTGCCGGGCTCTCCCGCTGACAACGACCCGATCCTGGCCTCTCCAGGCCAGGGTACGGCTGATCTGCAAGGCAACGTGCAGACCACCGCTGGCACGTTCATCGCTCAATGAGACCGTGTTGTTGGGAGGGAGGTGCGGGGGTGCGTTCTCTGTGGCGCGACGAGGCGGGCTTTTCGAACATGGTCTTCTCGATCTTCCTGATGATCGCGATGGTCGTGGTCTTCAACGCGGTGACGCTCTACTCACAGGTGCAGACCGAGCGCTCGCAGGTAGCGCAGGCTCTCAGCCTCGCACTGCAGTCCTCTGTGACAGGTGGGGCCTCGTTTAGCGCTGACGGCAAGTCGATCACCTGGAATACTCCGGTCGCTGAAGCAAGAGCGGCCCTCGGGCTGACCGTCACCTTGCCTCTTGAGGTTACCTCGTCGAGCCAGAGCGGCTCCACCTACACCGTCGACTTCGCACCCTTGTCGCAATACGCTCCGCCCGACTGGACCGGACAGATCGTCATGGCAGACTTCCAGACCTCTACACAGGCAGGTAATGTCACGCTGCTCGGTCAGACCCAGTACGAGCCGGAGCCGTTTGTGGCCGCCGATCTTACGGTGCCGATCACCGAGCACTTCCTGCTGATCCCTCTGCAGTTCCAGATCCAAGTCGCCCGCGTCGCCTACGTGAGCGGCTACAACGGCTCGCAGTTCACCATTCCGAACTAGTTCAGCGCCTAAGATCGGAGGTCGCGTTCTTGTCCAAGAATCTCGTGCGAGCCCTGCTGTCCCTCGCTGCGGCGGTAGTGGCCGCCATTGTTCTGACGATGATGACCCAGAAGCCAACTCTGGTCCCGGTTGCCGTGGTGTCCACACCCATCTCGCCGGGGCAGACCATCCAAGCGAGCGACCTGACGACGCTGCAAGTGCTCGCCCCGGCTCCCGCCAACGTGTTCTCCTCTCCCTCTCAAGTGGCGGGTCTGATCGCGCAGGTGCCACTCCAGCCGGGGCAGACAGTCCCGCAGCAGGACGTTGCGCACAGCTATGACGGTGTGCCGAAGGGCATGGTCCAGATCGTGGTGCCCGTGTCTGTTGCCCAGAGCGCCATGGTGTCGCAGGGCGAGCGCGTCGACGTCCTCGGCGAGATGAAGGACAGCAAGGGCAATGTGAACACGGCAGTCCTGGCAAACCACGTCCTGGTCATCGCGATCTATGGTGCGAACGGAGCCGCGCCTGCCACGGGCAGTTCCGCCACGGCGCCGCAGTTCGTCGCACTGTCGCTCAACGCCCAAGAAGTCGCCACTGCCATGCCCTACCTGACGCAAAGTGGCTCGTCCTACTGGCTTGTTCTCGATCCCGCTGGAGTGCTCAAGTAAGCGAGCGAGGGAGATGGCGGCTTGCAGGACTTCATCGCCTACGCCCGCCTGCTAGCACGCGCCGTCGCGCTGCACGAGGATGGTGCGGAGGGGCACCCGCAACGCATGGAGGGCCTGGTCGGGCGCATGCTCGCGGTACTCCGCGGGTCCAGTCCCCTGCCGGAAGGGGCAGGGCTCTGGCCGCAGGCTATGCTCGTGCATGACTACGGGAAGCTCTTCGTGCCGAACCAGATCCTGCGAAAGCCGCAAGAACTGTCGGTCCACGAACGCGGCCTGATGCAGCAGCACACGCTGCTCGGAAGGGAAGAACTGACCCGCCTCGCTTCGGCCTTCTGGGGCACGAACAAGGCGGTCTACAGCTTCTGGACGCTGGCCGCCCAGATCGCCGGAGGCCATCACGAGCGCCCGGACGGTCTCGGCTACCCCCTCGGACTCAAGGCCGATGCCGTACCGCTTGTCCTGCGCGTGGCCCGCACTGTGGACGTCTTCGACGCTCTCACCGCACGCAGGGCGTACCGCGAGGCCCTGCCTCCTGAAGAAGCTTTCCGCCTGATGCGCGAGGAGATCGGGGGCTTCGACGAGTTCCTATTGGAGGCGCTGCAAGAAGCGCTGGAGCTTGATCTTGCGCGTGTGAGTGGAGGTCGGTGACGAGATGGCGGTAGGCGTGAGATCGAGTCAGGACGTTGTGCTGCACGTCGGGGAAGAGGATCCGTTGCAGGCGGCTCGAGACTACTCGAGTCGCCATCCTGCTTTCATGGGTCAGATCGAGGTCCACGCGAGGACCACGCCTGCTAACCACGACGACGCCATGGTGCGTCTGTGGGGGATCTTCGAGGTCAGGGCGCCGGGAGAAGTTGCCTGGCTATTTGCGCAGTTCGGTTCCGAAAGGAGGGAGCCTCTCGCCGAGAGGCTGGAGGCGTAAGCATGTTCAAGCGTGTGGCGGTGGATGTTGGGTACGTGGACGTCAAGGCTCTTGCGAGCAGCGGTGAGCGCATCACCTTCCCTTCGGTGATCGCGCCCGAGGAAGAGGACCTAGCGCTTGACGACGCTCTCCGCGCCCGCAGGTCTCATCAGCGTGTGATGATCGAGAAGCCGGGCAGCTCGCAGGAGGCCTGGCTGTTTGGCAGGGCCGCCCTGATCGCCCCTGGCGCTGTGCGCCCATGGGCGGAGGAAGCGAGTTCGCGTGAGGGTTACGATGTCCTCGTCATGGCTGCCCTGGCCTCCTTGATCCGCGTGGCTACCTTGGAGACCGTGGACGTGGACCTCGTGCTTGGGCTCCCGCTCGGCGTCTACGGGGTGCAGCGTGAGAAGCTGCGCGAGTCCCTCAAGGGCCGCGAAGCCTTCGTCAACGTCAACGACCGCGTGCCGATGCGCTTGCGCATCGCGTCGGTTCTTGTTCTCCCGCAGGCGATCGGGGCTTACTACGCCGCCGTGTTGAACCCGGACGGCAGCATGCGGGTGGACCTCGTGAAGCGTCCGACCGGCGTGATCGACGTCGGCGGTCGGACGACGGACTACTTTGTCATGCAGCGCGACGAAGGCGGCCTGCGGCCCGTGAAGGCGCTGTCCGGCAGTCTCGACACTGGGACGATCGGCGTCTACGAGGCCCTCAGGCGCCGCGCTCAGGCTGCCACGGGGCACATGATCGACAACTTGCGGGTGGAGGCCGCGCTGCGCGACCAGGACGGGATCCTGCTCGACATGGGCAGGGAGGTCGACCTCAAGCCCTGGCTGCAGGAGGAGGCCCGTGCGGCGGCCCGTCAGATCGCCAACGAGCTGCGCGTCGCATGGGGCAAGCACCTCGCGGGTCTTGGCTCCGTGCTCTTGGCTGGCGGCGGCGCTCTCCTGATGGGCGAGTATCTGAAGCCTCTGCATCCGGCCCTGAGCGTCGTGGACGATCCGGTGTACGCCAATGCCGCCGGGTTCTTGGCGGCGCGGGCAATGGCGGCTTGAGGAGCCGCAAACCGTCCCAAACAACGACCCAATGGCCGTAACACACGCAACCGGCTGACCCGCAAGGTCAGCCGGTTTTCGTATGTCTAGGAGGGGGTGTTGCGTTGGAACGTGTGGCCTCTATCCCGCTTGGGGCGCGCGTCTATCTGGAGCGGCAGATTCTGACGGGGTCGCGCGAAGCGCGTTTCCTACGTGGCACATACGAACATCCGCTTGGGCGCTCTCTCTCGTTCGAGCATGCGATAGAGACGGGAGTCGCGATCTTCCGCGGCAGGCTCGTGGACAAGAAAGCGGACACTTGGACGGCTAGACTCGACGACAGCCCGGATGCGATTTCCTTGCTGTTCGCCGAGGGCTTGCGCGTCGGGCTGCGTGGTGAGGACGGCACCACGACCTTTTTCGCGCAGACGGCCGTGCTTGGCGCGACCGTCGATGGCGATGTCTTCTTGTCACCGCCGAGCGATGTCATGCGGATGGTCGTCCGGCGGTATCCACGTCTGAACGTAGACCTGCGTCTCGACGTCGCCGGGGTGCGGTGTCAGGCATCGAACGTGTCCGGCTCCGGCGCACTCGTTGTTTGTCCGAACACGCTGTCGTTGTGGGTCGGTGAGATCGTTCACGTACTCTTGCATCTGCCCTCCGGGCCGTCCGTTGCCGCCGCCGCTCGCGTGATGCGCTCGGGACGGGATCCCTTTGGTGTCGCCAGGACTGCACTGATGTTCGTCGAGATTCTGGCGAGCGACCGCGATCGCATCGTCAACCTGGTCGCCCGCGAAACGAGGTGAAGCAATGCGGATCGTGACGTGTAAGGGCGGACATCCCCTCGCAGAGCATGGCGTGCTTGCGAGAACAGGTCGCGAGCGACGGCGTGGACTTCTTGGCACTCGGAACTTGCCTCAAGGCCAGGCGCTCGTGCTGGACCCGGCCAACAACGTCCACATGCTCGGCATGAAGTACCCGCTCTACATCGTCTATCTCGACCAAGCCAACCGGGTTCTCTGGCAGGGTGTCCTGCCCCCGTGGCGGCTTGGCCCTTTCATTCGCAAGGCTCGCAGGGTAATCGAAATGCCGGCCTCACGAGCTGGCGCCGTCGAAGTCGGAGATGTGATCCAGTTCGTCGAGGAGGCCGGACCATGAACAAGCGACGGCTGCACCGCAGCTTGTGGGTCGCCGGGGTCACTCTCCTGGTTTCAAGCATCCTCATCCTTGGGCTAGCCACCCATGGCTTCTCGGGTGACGCGCTCATGGACATCGCCAATGGCCGCTACATCCTTGCGCACGGGGACGTTCCTCTTCGCAACGTGATGACCCAGGCCATGTACGGGCACTCGTGGTCTAACACGGAATGGTTGTTCGGCGTACTGGTCGCCTTTCTCTACGACCACTTCGGGGTACAGAGCATGGTCTGGGGCCTCGCCCCTGTGCTTGTGGCCCTGAGCTTCTTCATCGCTCTCCTAGCGCAGCGCGCTGGTCGCACGTGGGGCCTGGTGCTTGCGGTGGTGGGCGCGTTCACCCTGATCCCTGGCATGGCCCCCCGGCCCCAGGTATTCTCCTATCTCTTCTTTGCCTTTGGTTTGTGGGCTGTGCTTCGTTACCGCAAGGGCGTCATAGGGCCCGCGATCGTGTTCGCCGTCGGCGTCGTGCCGCTGTGGGCGAACCTGCACGAATCGGTTCTGCTCGCTCCTGTCCTGCTCGCGTCGGAGGCCTTCTTCGGTCGGCGCAGGGGACTGTGGTGGCTGGCAGCCGCCGCTTTTGCGCTATCGTTCGCGCATCCGGGCGGCTTCACGTCGTCCGGTAGTATGGTGTCTTCGGTCTTCAACCCCTCCGTCTCGCGGACCATCCAAGAGTGGTCGCCTCTCGATCTTCTAAGCGCTACGGGCCTGTACTTCGCTCCTGCGATCCTTGTCGGGCTCTTCTACACCGTTCGCATGGCCGCACGGCGCGGCGACGAAGTCGGAAGCCTGTGGACTCTGGCGTGGCTCCTGGTCGCGGCTTGGTCTGAGCGTTTCGCGCCGTACCTCACCTTGACAGTGCTGGCGGTCACCGCTCCGTTGATCTCCTTGCGTATGCGCATGATCGAGTACAGGGCCGGGTGGCTCGTGAAGTTGCTCCTGATTGGCGTTCCTCTGGCGCTCGGGATCGTTGCCTTACCTGTCTCCCTGGCAACGCCGATGGCTGTAACTGAGCCGGTCGCGGCCTTTCGGTATCTGCGAGAGCACCGTGCGACAGACATCCTTCCTTACTACGCCCTCGGCGATGCGCTCGACCTCTACGGGCCACGCTCGTTCATAGACGGACGTGCAGAGCTGTGGGTCCACACTTCATGGTGGCTCGAGTACGTTGCGGTCAACGAAGGGACAGCATCGCCAGTGGCTTTCGCCAGGCACTGGGATCCGACGGCGCGGTACATCCTGTGGCCGACCCGGTACCCAGGTGCCCGCGACCTCCTGCGCTCTCGGCAATGGCGGCTTGTCTACGTGGACAAGGCGCCAATGGGAACAATCGGCGTCTTCGAAAAGGAGACGTGACCGGTTATGGAGACGCTCCGTGGGCTGGTCCGTCTCCTCTTCCGGCGTTCGCCTCAGGGCGTTGAGGACCCGTACATCCAAGAGGTGTTTCCGGCCGTCGTGATCTTCGCGACGGCCTTCGCCGTCCTCTTGTGCCAGCGGCTGTTCTAAGGGAGGTGCAAGCGTGTCGCGGCATATGACCTTTCGGCTGACAGACGAAGAGATCGCGCTGCTGGATGCAGGATGCAGGTCGTTGGACCTCAATCGCTCCGCCTTCCTTCGTTTCGCGTTGCGCGAAGCGGTCAAGAGCGCAGACATTGAGCAACGACTTGCGGCGATCGAGCGGTCCCTGTCCGAGATCGCGGGACTCCTTCGCAGCGGAGCTGTCCCTCCGCCGACCTCAAGCGATTCGGGTGGGGGACCCAGCGATGGTATGCGGCAAGAGCTGCAGCAGAGCCTGCGAGGGATTATCGACGGAGACTTCTAGGGGGTGAGGACTTGAACAACGGTGTTCCCCGTACGTCGCTCGTGCTTTGGGCCGTGGCCTTGCTTGGGTTGGTCCTCTACCTCGACAAGCACCCCGGTCTTTCAAGTTCGGCGACGGCATCGACTTCCACCTCGACGACCGTGCATCATGGCGTGACCGTCTCCGGCATCGTGGCGAGCGTCCTGCCGGGGATCATCCACTTCCTGCTCTGGGGCCTGGCCCTTCTGCTTGTGGCGCTCCTCGTCTGGATCGGCTACCGCTACTACATGCGCCTGCGCCGCGTGCAGGCCATGCGGGTCGAGGAGGTCAAGCTCGGGCCGGACGACACCTCGACTCCCTACGAGGTCATGTCGGCGCTTGACGCGATCCATGGCCAGATGCTGACCCGCTACGCGGGCGGCGCGATGGGGCAGAACTCCTTTGCCTTCGAGATGGTGCGCCGCTCGGAGGGAGACATCCACTTCCTCCTGGCAGCTCCGTACGAGTGGCTGCGGGCTGTGGAGGACATCTGGCGCTCGAAGTACACCAACGTCCGCTTTGAGCCGTGGAAGGACCGCAGGCGCAAGTGGCCGTTCGCGCAGCAGATCGGCCTCACGAAGCACTGGCGGCACGCGACGGAGACGGTCAAGGACTACCAGAACAGCGTCGTCGAGAGCATGGTGCAGGCGGTGGACCGGGCCGACGGCGAGGTTCACCTGCAATACCTCTTGACGCCAATCCCGTCCGATCCGATCCACGCAGAGCTGCGCGGCCACATCCGCAACATCGAGTATCAGGCCCGCCAGCAGCAGACCGTGGACCCATCGTCTCCGGGCGTGGGGTACGCGGAGAGCCAAGTCGTCAAGGACGCCCTGCAGCTCTACGGCAAGTCAGTCTACCGCGTTGAGATGCGCCTTGCCGCAGACACCTGGGACGGCATCCAGCGCGTCTTTGGCGCCCTGAAGGAAGCAGACGGCGAGAACACCTTCAAGGCGTCGACGGTTTGGTTTGCCAAGGGATTGTGGATGGAGTGGCTCTATGCTCGAGTGCCAAGCCTCGCCTTCTTCAAGTCCTACGTCATGTTCTCGTTCCCGCTCGCGACGATCATCCACTTCCCGACCGCGCGCCTCAGGGTGAACTCGCTGAACCGCATGCTGGTGCGTCGCGGCCCCGCCCCACGTGCGATCCCGCGTGACGAAGGGCTCGCCATCCTGCAGGACGAGCACGGCCCTGTCGGTATCCCCGAGGGCGACCGCAAGTACAACGTGCTGCTGATCGGGTCGCAAGGCTCCGGCAAGACGACCGACCTCTTGAACATCGTCAAGGTGGACGGCCGCCAGCGC
>Ga0187812_1000037_pt1 | contig 48670 bp, 41 predicted proteins | sample NC_S_2_FD_130582 | JGI IMG/M metagenome (GOLD analysis project Ga0187812, IMG submission 130582) | Wetland sediment microbial communities from Neuse River Estuary, North Carolina, USA - ASW-S_2 | ecosystem: Environmental > Aquatic > Freshwater > Wetlands > Sediment | place: USA: North Carolina...
GGAAGCATAAAAGAGGCGTAGGTTTATGTAATTGAAAACGGCATCGCAAAATTGAAAAATGTTGTGATAGGTAAAACTTATAATGATTACCTCGAAGTTCTGGGCGGGTTAAATGAAGGCGATACTATTGTTGTAAACGGGCAGAACAATTTGCAGGACGGCAACAAAGTGAGCATAGTAAATTAGTTATTGCCGGCAATATATAAAGACGATAAAAGTTAATAAGGAGTTTTTAAAATGACGATTACAGAATTAGCCATAAAAAGACCGTCGCTTGTTGTTGTGGTTTTTGCAGCGCTGGCTTTGCTTGGAGTATACAGCTATACGCAGTTGAACTACGAGCTGCTTCCAAAAATTTCGCCGCCGATAATAACGATCTCTACGATTTATCCCGGCGCTTCTCCGAACGAAGTAGAGAATTCGGTAACAAAGCCGATTGAAGACGCGGTATCAACTCTCGATCAAATTGATAACGTAAATTCAACCTCGCAAGAAGGTGTTTCGTTCGTTACAATTCAGTTCAATCAATCAGCGGACGTCGATCTCGAGCTTCAAACAGCGCAGAGGAAAGTGAATGAAATTTTAAGCACTTTCCCGGTTGATGTAAAAACGCCGTCAATCTCAAAGTTTGCGCTTGATGAAGTTCCGATCTTAAGAATGGGTGTTACGAGCAATATGCCTTCGACAAAATTTTATCAATTTATTGTTGATAGAATTCAGCCGAGAATTTCAAAGGTTGCAGGTGTTGGTCAGGTTACACTTATTGGCGGCGATGAAAGAGAAATCCGCGTAAATCTTGATGCCGACAAAGTTCAGAATTACGGATTGTCGGTTCTTCAAATTCTTAATGCAATTAAAAGCGCCAATCTTGATTTCCCGACCGGTAAATTAGAGAACACGCAGAATCAGCTTATCGTTCGGCTTGCGGGAAAATTTCAATCGGTTAACTCAATCAGAAATTTGATTATAGCTAAATCGAAAGACGGAGGAGATATTAAGTTATCTGATATCGCCGAAGTTGAGGACGGGCATAAAGAATACACAACTATAAACAGAATTAATGGAATTACATCCGTAGGTATTCTGGTACAGAAACAAACCGATGCGAACGCTGTGGATGTCAGCCGTCTTGTTCGCGCCGAATTGAAAAAAATAGAAAAAGATTACAGTGCCGAAGGAGTTAAATTTAATATTGCCCAGGATGCGTCGCAGTTTACGATTGACGCGGCGAACGGAGTTAAGTTTGATTTGCTGCTCGCGGTTGTACTCGTTGCAATTGTAATGCTTTTGTTTCTGCACAGCATTAGAAATTCATTTATTGTTATGCTTGCAATCCCTGCTTCCATACTATCAACATTTATAGTAATGTATCTCGCGGGCTTTACGCTGAATTTAATGACGCTGCTTGGGCTTTCGCTTGTTGTTGGAATTTTAGTAGACGATTCAATTGTGGTTATTGAAAATATTTATCATCACCTGGAAAAAGGCGAAGAATCAAAATCAGCGGCAATTAAAGGACGAAATGAAATCGGCTTTGCGGCGCTTTCTATTACGATGGTGGATGTTGTAATTTATGTTCCGCTTGCATTAACGGGGGGATTGATTGGAAATATTATTAGAGAGTTTGCGGTTGTTGTTGTTATATCGACTTTACTAAGCTTATTTGTTTCCTTCACCGTTACGCCGCTTCTTGCTTCGCGAATAAGCAAGCTTGAACGGCTTACCGATAAAACAATTATCGGCAAATTTGCTCTGCTCTTTGAAAAATATTTTCACAAATTGGTCGGGCAATACATTTCTATTTTGAAGTGGAGCCTTAAAAATAAATGGAAGGTAATTACACTCTCTTTCGTTTTATTTATCGCTTCTCTTTCGCTGGTTCCGCTTGGATTTGTTGGCAGCGAATTTATAACTCAATCAGATAGAGGTGAGTTTGCGGTTATACTTGAACTGCCGCCGGACTATTCTCTTGACAACACGAACTTTGTTACTCAAAAAGTTGAAAGATATATTAATAATCTGTCTGATGTTAAAAAAGTTTTCGTGGAAGTCGGCGCTTCCAATGAAGGACTAATCGGGCAGTCTTCAAACAATACTTCGGAACTTGACGTTGAGCTTACTCCCAAAGAACAACGGTCGCTTTCAACCGATCAGATCGGCGAGCAGATAAAACAATTTGCGCAAAAAATCCCCGGGTTAAAAGTGCGCGTTAATCCTATCGGTATTTTTGGAACAGCTAACCAAACGCCGATTCAATTAATCGTTAACGGTCCAAACCGTGATGACGTTATGAAGACGGCATTGATCCTTGAGAATGTTGTTAAAAAAGTTCCAGGTACCGCCGATGTCCGTTTGTCAACAGAAGTTGGAAATCCGGAAACACGTGTTGACATAGACCGTCAAAAGCTTGCGGACTTCGGTCTGTCTATTGCCGATGTAGGCGCCGCTTTGCAAGTAGCGATGCAGGGAAACGACGACGCTAAATTTAGAGACGGCGATGATGATTATAATATTCTTGTTTCTTTCGACAAGCTCGATAGATCTAAAATATCCGATTTAAAACAAATGTCATTCGTAAATAACCGCGGGCAGGCGATTCAGCTTCAGCAGTTTGCAAATGTTTATCAAGCTACAGGTCCGACTCAGTTGCAAAGAATGAACCGCGTCAGCGCAGTTACAGTTTTCTCGCAGGTAATTGGAAGACCCAGCGGAAGCGTTGGACAGGATATTAAAGAAGCAATGGCGAAAGAAAAAATTCCTACCGGAGTCGATATCGCTTACTGGGGCGACTTGAAAAATCAATCGGATTCTTTCGGAAGTCTTGGTCTCGCATTAATCGCGGCTTTAATTTTTGTTTATATGATTATGGTTGCCCTGTATGATTCTTATGTCGATCCGTTTATAATTTTCTTCTCTATTCCGGTCGCTATGGTAGGAGCGTTTTTAGCGCTTGCCTTAACTATGAAGTCGCTCAACATATTTTCCATCTTAGGAATAATAATGTTAGTAGGATTGGTCGGTAAGAACGCTATTCTTCTAGTTGACCGCGCAAAACATAATAAGGAAGAAGAAGGCGCATCCACTATTGATGCTTTAGTAGAAGCAGGCGAAAGCAGGATAAGACCGATCTTAATGACAACGACCGCAATGGTAATAGGAATGCTTCCGCTCGCGCTCTCAACGGATTCCGGCTCGGAATGGAAATCCGGGCTTGCATGGGCGATTATCGGCGGACTGCTTAGCTCCATGTTCTTGACACTTATTCTTGTACCGGTTATGTATGTTAAAGTTGAGGCGTGGCAGGCTAAGTTTAAAGCTTTCTTAAATAGAAAGCCCAAAAAGGAACCGGGGTATTATCCTGAACTTGTAAAAGATTAATTTAGTTATTAGTTCATATTTATAATTTAAACCGTTCCGCGTCACCCGGCGGAACGGTTTTCAATTTATCTCTTTTAGCTCCATACGACAGATTAATAATACCCATTTTCTTATTTTAAGCTCGCACGGTTAAATTAAAGCATGCAAATTATTAATGACAAAATGCGTTTAGTTAGAAAAATATCGCAATAACTTAGAAACAAATCGCGTTTACTTAGGAAAAGATTGCGATTAGTTAGAAACAGAACGCGTTTCATTAATAAGAAATCGCGATCCGTCAATTAGAAATTGCAATATGAGAATTACAAGTCGCGTTTTGTTATTAATAGAATGCGTTTACTTAGAAACAGAATGCGTTTCATTAATAAGAAATCGCGATCCGTTAATTAGAAATTGCAATATGAGAATAACAAATCACGTTTTGTTATTAATAAAATGCGTTTACTTAGAAACAAATCGCGATTTGTTATTTGGAAAACGCGTTTTTCAAATTAGAAAATGCGTTTTTAGACGAAAAATGAGGTTTTGGGAAATGAATCAAAAATTCTGTTCTAAAGTTAAGCTGGAAAGTTGAAAATATAATTTTTAAGAAAGATTAAAATGAAAAATGTAATAAAGCTTGAAGAACTTGGAATGTTCCTGCTGTCGGTATTTCTTTTCGGTCTGCTGGGAATGCCGTGGTGGATATTTTTAATCCTTATCTTGACCCCGGATATTTCTATGTTAGCTTATAAATTCGGAGATAAAGCCGGCGCGTTTGTTTATAATCTTTTTCACCACAAAGGCATCGCGATAATAATTTATCTTTTAGGAACCGCTTCTTTCAATTCATCTTTAATGCTGGCGGGGATAATTATGTTCGGGCATTCAAGCATGGATAGATTATTTGGATTCGGATTGAAGTACGGCGATTCTTTTAAGCATACGCATCTCGGGTCTATCGGGAAATAAAATTTTTGTTAGCACAATTTTTAATAAATAATATATGGAATATTTTTCATCACATAAATAAAATCTTAATTTGATCTTGAGAATCTTTAATATTATATATACATCATATTAATTGAATTTACAGAAAGGAAAAAAATATGAAAAATGTAATTGAAGGAACTGATTTTAATTTCGATCAGGAAGTTTTAAAGTCAGATATGCCGGTACTTGTTGATTTTTGGGCGCCCTGGTGCGGACCTTGCAGAATGGTTTCACCGATTGTTGAGCAAATAGCTACAGAGTACGAAGGCAAATTAAAAGTAGTAAAATTAAATACAGATGAAAACCAGGATGTTGCGATCCGTTACGGCATTAGAAGCATTCCTACTCTCGGCATATTTAATAACGGACAGGTAGTGGATGGAATTATCGGCGCGGTTCCGAAACAAATGATTGAAAATAAAATTAAACCGTTTATTCATGCGGCAAATTAAATTGTGACCTAATAAAAAAGGCTGTTCAATAAATTTTGAACAGCCTTTTTTCTTTTTAAACCTGAAAGGGATTTATTCTATTACAACCCGGTTGGACAGCTCGTTTGTATCATCCGGCGTGACGGGGAAATGTTCGCTTAATATTTTGCCGACTCTCTGCACGCCGTGAATAATGCCTTTTGAAAAATCTCCCGTTAAAAACATTTTTTGCATTTCATCTTTAATAGAGTCCCATGTATTGTCGGGAACCTTTTTGTGGATGCCGCTGTCAGCCATAATATAAAATTGTCTTTTCGGAAGGAGAATAAAAATTAGAATTCCTGTTTTATCTTTTGTCTTGTCAATTCCGATTCTGAAAAATTCCTTTTCAGCCAGCGCGTGAACGGATTTATTCCTTTGGAGGAAATGAACATGTTCTTTAACGGCAACGCAAATTTCGCCGGCGGTTGTTTTTTCAACTTCCTTAATCTTGTTTGAAATGCGAAGCATCTCGTCGTCGCTGATAAAATGATATATTAAGCCGTGCATCTTTTTCCTAAACTCTAAAATAAAACTAAAGAAGAACGAAGAATATTACAAGAGTTAATATAATTAATGTTTTGCTACATCAATATTTCCGCCGGAAGTTTTAACAACAAGAGGCTCGCCGCCTTGGTTAATATCCGCTTCAAATTTTGACGAAGAGATAGAGGTAGCGTTATTGCCGCCGAAAGCGCAGTTAATATCGCCTCCGGTTGAATACATTCTTGCGCTTGCATTAAAATCCGCAGGAAGATTAAGCTTAATGCTTCCGCCGGAAGAAGAAAGCTCAATACCCTTATTCTCGCCGGAATAATTCAGTTCAATTTCTCCGCCAGAAGTAGAGGCATAAATTTTTGAGTCTTTTCCTTTAAGAGAAATATCTCCGCCGGAAGTTGATGCGTCCAGGTCGCCGTCGAAGTTATCACATGTGACATCTCCGCCCGAGGTCTGAAGCTTAATAGGACCGTTAGTGTTTTCGCACTTAACGTCTCCGCCTGAAGTAGAAATATTCAGACTGCCTTGAATATTGTTGGAGGAAATATCCCCGCCCGATGAGTGCAGACTTATTTTGCCGTTGATATTGCTGATTAAAATGTCGCCGCCGCTGCTTGAGATTTTGGCGTTATAATTTGAGGGAAGCCTTACTTCAAATCGTAGGTTTATATTATCGCCGAAGTTGAAAAAATTCCACCCGTCTTTTTTTTCAGCGGTAACAGTTACGCCGCCGCCTGAGGTATCGAAATCGAATTTCATTTTTTTAGCCGCGCGTTCATTACCGAGAATTTTAACGTAAACTTCGGGCGCGTCGGAAGTAGTGACAACCACATCGCCTGAGCTTGCTTTCAAAATAAAATTCTTGCCCGGAGAAGTGCTAAAGGTTTTCTCTTGAAGAGTTGATAAAGATCCGCTTCCGAAATCATGATAAGTTCCGCAAGCCGGGAAGTTAAAACTTGCGGCAATAAAAAGGATAAGAATCAAACTGTTCGTTTGTATGTACTTTTTCATAAAAGCTCCTATTTGTTTTAATTATTAGACTCAGGTAAAACCAAATTGGTTACTAATAGTTTTTTTACTTCGATAGAAAATGTGAAACTGTTCTTGCTAAGAACCGGGACGAAAATATAATAGCAGTAAACCAGAAGCCAAAGATAAAGCAGCTGATTAAGTAATTATGCCTTTGGAAAAATGGCTAAAATTAGCCAAGGTGAGACTACGAACCAATCTCGTTTAGGTAAATAACCTAAAATAGGTAAAAATAAAACTGGTATAGTTTTTAGACTTATGTAGCCCGAATAAGCTTTTAGGAAAATATGATTGAACTAAACAATACGAACAGCCGCACTCATCAAGATGAAGCGGAAGCAGATTTTATTAATAAAACAGACGAGCTGATAAAAAATGAAAAACTTTTAGAAGCTGAAACAGTATGTAAGGCTTATTTAGCCAAAAATCCTAATTCCTCTGAATGTTTTAACCAGCTTGGCGGAATATCTTTTTTAAAGAATGACTTTTTGTCTGCGAAAAGTTTATTTGAAAGGGCAGTTCTTCTTGACGAAAATAATCTTAACGCCAGAAATAATTTAACGGAACTTTCAAGAATTTTAGGTATCGGAAATAACGCAGATACTATAGTTGAGGGGAAGCACTACATTATTGCCAAAGAATTAGAATCAGATTATGATTTAATGGGCGTAGATACCGAGTCAGAGTTTTCTAAAAAAGTAAAAGAGACAATAAAAAAATATCGACCAAAAAAAATTATAGAAACGGGAACTTATCTCGGGACCGGCACAACTCAAATTATTGCTTCATCATTAAGGGAAGAAGAAATTAACGATGCCGTATTTTATACGATAGAAGTAAATCCGCTCCATTTTAATATAGCTGTTAAGAATTTGATGGACAGCAAATTATTAAAATATGTTAAACCTGTAAACGGGCTTTCATTACCTAGGTCGGTATTGCCTTCCAAAGATGAAATCAGCAATAGATATGTTAATAATATAGTTGCTGAAGAAATTTTTGTCGATCATGACGACAGCGATAGGGCAGAACGTTATTTTGACGAAACAAATTTTGAAGAAGCAAATGACTCTATATTGGATTATTGTCTTGAAGAATTCGAATATTCACCAGACTTAATTTTATTGGACAGCGCGGGTCATATTGGTAGAGAAGAGTTCTTTTATGTTATTGAGAAATTAAGAAAGGAATGTATAGTTGTTCTTGATGATACAAACCATATCAAACATTATGAAAGTGTTGCTCATATAAAGAAAGATTCTCGCTTTGAGATCATCCACAAATCAAACGAAAAATTTGGTTTTTGTATCTCAAAATTTACTCCATGTAATAACGCAGAAAAGAATGTCCCATTGTCTGAGTTGACGCAAACTTTCAATAAGAATGCTGATATAGAAAAATTGATATTAAGTAACGAGTATGAATTTCAAATAAATTTCGACCTTAATGATGGTTGTAACCTAAATTGTGTTTTTTGTGGCAATGTTCCTAACAAAAACTATAAGACACAAAATATAATTGATAAAAAAATATTTAAAGAAAAATTTTTGCCAGTTTTTAGTTATGCTAACAATTTCCAGTTTGGATGTTTTTTCGAGCCGCTTATGGTTCCTTACTTTGAAGAGGCAGTTTGGGATATTAGAAATTACTTACAGCCTCACGTAAAAGGGACTATAATTTCCAACGGTATGATGCTAACCCAATCAAAAATAAAAACAATTATAGATTCATGTATATTCAAAAGGGTGCGGTTTTCAATAGATAGTACTTCTGAAGAGTTGTTTGAAAAGATCAGGGGCGGAGCAAAGCTTAATAAATTCCTAGAGCATATAAAAGAATTAGTTAAATACCGTAACGAGCAGAATAGTCCTAGTCTGGTTGAGTTCAATTTTACAATTACAAAAGAAAATATAAACCAATTGCCGGGGATGGTTAAACTGGCGAAAGAATATGGCGTTGATAGTATAACTACTCATAAATTAGCACCTAACGATATACTCTTTGTAGAAACAGGATATTATAATGACCTTATTAAAAACTTAGACGAAGCCTCAAGTATGGCTAAAAACCTAGGCGTAGAATTTATGGGTCAGACTTATTGGACCGAGGGAACGTATAAGGCAACAGTTCATAATGAAATAAAAAAAACGTGCGGTTATTATAAGCACAAATATTTATTACTTGTAATAGATTCCTTCGGGAACATCAATAATACGTGTATTATGACAGATAAGAAATTAGGCAACCTTTTCGAAAATAGTTTCGAAGAAATAGTATCAAATAATTCATTTACCAAGTTATTTAACTCCATTAAAACTCCAGACACAAACCAATGTGTTAATTGCGGAATGTTTATCTAAAATTATAAAAATATTTATTATGGATACGAAATTATTGCATTTATTAAGAGAGTATTCTGAAAACATAAATTGTATTGACGAGAATTATGTTAACAAGAATAATCAAACTCGAAACAGTTTGCTAGACTTCTATGACTGTATGAAAAAAATAATTATTGTAAGATTAGACGCTATCGGCGATAGTCTTCTGTTTACAAATTCTATTAGAGAAATAAAAACTCTGTTTCCACAAGCCGAGATAACTTATGTAACTTTTTTTGAAACTCATGAGATAATTGATAGGTGTCCATATCTAAATACTAGAATTTATTTGGATCGCAATCTTTTAATGACCAATAAATTTTATAGAGAAAATATATTTGTTAAGCTTCAAGAGCATGAATTTGATTTGATGATTAACCCACTGTTCTCAAGAGAGTATATGTCTGAAGAATTAGTGCAGTTTATTAGAGCTAAAATTAAAATCGGTGTTAGAGGCGATATTTCAAATATTAATCCTTCCTTGCTAAATGTGACGGATAACTATTATGATTATTTATTACCTGCAGAGCCAATGCAAAATAAATTTGAACTTCACAGAAATGCTGAAATAACCAACCTACTTGGTGGTAAAGTTAAACCTAAAGAACTTCCCGAACTATGGTTATCTGATCTGGACAGAAATTTTGTGGCGGACTTTTTATCGAGAAAGAAAATTGATAATTATGCAGTTGTTTTTCCCGGTTCAAAGGGAGGGAAAAAATCTATAAAATATTGGGGATCAGAAAAATTTTCTAAGCTTATTGATTATCTTCAGGAAAATTTAAAGCTGACCGTTATTCTTTTAGGCGGCATTGATGAGGAAGAAGTATGTGAAGAGATTAGTTCTTTATCAAGAACTCAACCGATTGTTATGCAAGGGCAATTTTCGCTCTGGAATACAGTTGAACTTTTAAGACATTCACTGCTTTATGCAGGATCCGACACCAGCATAGCACATTTTGCGGCGGCTGTAGGAATTCCTACGGTAGTAATACTTGGCGGAGGACATTTTGGTAGATTCTTCCCCTATCCCGATGCTAAGCATGTTAAAGCAGTTTATAAAAAACTGAGTTGTTATAATTGCAACTGGAAATGTACAAAGCCGACCAATGAATGTATTCAGTTTTTATCTGTAGAGGAAGTTTCTAAAACTTGCCGGGAAGCAGTTCAGAATAATGCGAAACATATAGACTCGTCAAATGCAGCTAAAAAGAATGTAACGATTATTAATAATCAAGGGAGCATACCTAAAATTGATCTTTTGTTGCCCCCATCCAACAAACATTCATGGCATCTAAAGGAAGGTTGGTTTTTCGAGTTACGTTCAAGAGGATTACTAAACAAAGTTTTTTACACTTCTGAAAGAAGCTATTATAATTTTTTTGATTATATTAAAAAAGGCGCGAAAGCGGATTTCCTTTTTGCTCTTGGCGGGGATCATCATCTTTATTATTTAAGCGATACTCCTGAGAAAAGAGATCTGTGGCAGAAATATAAATCGCCGAAGATATGCTACTCATTCGAATCAAGCTCAGAAACTATTTATGATGTTTATAAACGAAGAACTGAAAATGCTTTAAAAGTATTTTCGCATTTTTTATCCGCAGACGAAAAGGATGCCGCGCTATATAATGATAAAGGGAAAAAATCTGTTTGGTTTCCGCAGTTTGTTGACCATACTTTTTTCAAAAACATAACTCCATTTTCAGTAAGGAAAGACGGTCTTTGCTTCAAAGGAAAATTGTGGGTGGAGTATGATCTTCGCAGAAAGATTATAGAAGAACTTTACAAGTCAAAGTTATGCGAAGTGTATGATATATTTTTAACTAATTCGGAGTTAGTTCAACTGTATAATTCTTATAAAATGACTATTAATCCACCCGGTGTTTTCGGTGGTTTTAATGTTAGAACTTTTGAAGCGCTGGCATCGGGGAATATTTTATTCCAATTTCTGCCTGAAGACCGAGTGCAAAATAACAGCTTATTTAAGGATGGCGAGCACCTAATTTATTTTGATCCCAAAGATATAAAAGGTTTGATTGCAAAAATAAGGAATGTAGGAAGCGATTTTGAAAGGTATAAAAAGATAGCTGAAAATGGATTTAATGAAGTGATTGAACATCATACTTTAGAAAAAAGGCTCGATAGCTTATTAAAGTGGCTCAACGATGGGGAAATTCCTACTTATACTAATTATAGTGCTGAAAGGAAAAACAGTTTAGTCGGGAAAAACAATTATCTAAATAAATCAGTTCCACAAAAAATTAAAGTAAAAGAAAATATTGATGGAGCGAATTATATACCGGCAATTAAAGTATCCGCAATAGTGTCAACCTATAACTCTGAGAAATTTATCCGCGGCTGCCTGGAAGATTTAGTTAACCAAACTTTATTTAAAAAAGGTCAGCTCGAAATTGTTGTAGTAAATACAGGCTCTAAGCAAAATGAAAAAAGAATTGTAGAAGAATTTCAGAAAAAATTTACTAACATAAATTATATTGAAACTGAAAACCGCGAAACAATTTACAAAGCCTGGAACATAGGAATAAAAGCCGCTCAAGCTAAACTAATTACAAATGCCAATACAGACGATAGGCATAAACCTGACGCGTTAGAAATTATGTCTGCTGCTTTTGAAAAAAATCCGGCGGCTGATATTGTATATGCCGACTCCTATTTAACGGTTAAACCAAATGATTACTGGGATTCCAATACACCAAAGACAGAAACGCGCTGGGCACCCTTTGATATGGATTTGATTCTTTTCGGATGCTTTCTTGGACCTCAACCGATGTGGAAAAAAAACCTTCATGAAAAATTCGGATTTTTTAATGAGCAGCTTCATGTTGTGGGAGATTATGAATTTTGGCTGCGGGTAAGCCGTTCAGCAAAGTTTATTCATCTTCATGAAACCCTGGGTTTATATTTTTATTCACCTGAAAGTGCCGAGCACAAAAATAAATCTCTTACCGAAGAGGAAAACACAAATATTCAGAATGAATACTTTACAAAATATGTTCCCGGTATAAATGAGATTGTGAGGATCAAGGATAAGTTAGCTCCGGTTAAAAGTGCGAAGGACGGTGAACAGTATTTCAAAATGGCGATGGAACTTCTCGATAAAAGAGAAAGAGGTCTTTATATCCAGTCGTCAATTGCAGAGTTTATAGGGCATTACAGCGAATATATTTATGATGATATGATAAAAATATCTGCGGACATTCAATCAAAGATAATTAGCAACAACTCGATTATTGATCCGGTTTATCTTGAAAATTTTTATTTGATTTTGGCAATAAACGAATTCAAATCAGGTAATCTTGATGAAGCCAAAAGACAATTCAATGAGGCTTTAAAAATTAATGAGAATTCGGCGAACGCTTATGCCGGTTTGGGCGAAGTTTATTTAGCCGTGGAAGATTATAGGCAATCGAAAATAAATTTTGAAAATGCAATTGCTATCGACCCAAATAATAAGGTAGCTCTAAACGGGATCGCAAAATCAAATAATAAAATTAGACCGGTAGCTGACTTGTCTAATCAGAGATTTACGAATGAAAAATCAACCGAACCGGAAATTTTAAGTTTTAAATAGCATGTAATTAATGAAAGGAAAAAACAATGATTACAGAATTCAATCATACACAAGAAGGAAAGGCGGCGGTAATGAAAAACGAAGCAGATAATATTCACGAGGTTCTTTTAAAAATTTTGAACGCGATATATGAAATATTCGATCTCAAAAAATTTCATGATGCCTTGCAGTCGCTTACCGATAACCAGCAGCTTTTTTATTCGCAGTACCGCGAAGGCGGGAACAACGATATCATCTCGGCTTACGAAAATTTGAAGGGCTTTGTCCATTTAGGATTAAACGACACGGCAAATGCGCGGGCTTCATTTGAAACGGCGCTTACACTTAACCCGGATTCATCGCAAGCTTGCGCCGGACTTGGAGAAGTTTTTTATCTTATGAGCGAAGATGAAAAAGCTAAAACAATGTTTGAATGGAGCTTAAAGAATGACCGCAATAATCTATTTGCGAAAAGCGGTCTTCAAAAAGTAAACGCGCTTTTGCAGCTTCCGACAGATCACTATTCTCTTTCTTTAAATTAGTTAAATCTATTGCTCAGATATGCCTGATTTATACGAAGAAGCTGTAGCCTATTTTAATCAAAGGAAATTTTCCGACGCTGAAAATATCCTCGAAGAATTAATACAGCACGATCAACTGGATTATGACGTTCTAAATTTTTTGGGAATTATAAAATTAAATCTGAGCGAATACGAAACCGCTGCAAATTATTTCAGGCAGGTGATTAACATTTATGATACGCATTCCGAAGCGCATTATAACCTTGGTCTCTGCTGTCAAAAATTAGAGCAGCTTGACGGCGCTGCATTTCATTATCAAAAAGTTTTGCAAATAGTACCGCAGCATTTTGATGCGAAAAATAACCTGGCGTTAGTTTATGCCGGGCAAAAAATGTATGATAAAGCCGAAAAGCTTTTAAGAGAATTGATTGAAGCGAACCCTGTTAATGCAAAAGCGCAAAACAATCTTGGCAATTACTATTTCAAATCAAGAAACTTTGAAGAGGCTGTTAAATATTACTATTCCGCGGTTCAATTAAGCCCGGAAATTGATTATCAATATAATTTGGGACTGTGCTTTTTAAAAATGGATTATTATGAATCCGCATATCAAGCATTCAATAAAGTTCTACAATCAAAGCCGGATCATCTTTTTGCAATCATAAGCCTTGGCATAATTGCCACAAAGCTTAAATCATTCAATAAAGCCGAAAAAATTTTTAATGATTTAATCCCGCTTAATAAATACGAACCGGAAATATTTTTTAATCTTGGGTATTGTTATGAAGAACAAGGGAAATATGAACTGGCGTTAAGTTGTTATCAAAAATATTTAATCTTCCTTCCGGACTCAGTTCCCGCTGCGATTAGGTCGGCATACATAATATCTAAATTAGGCAAGCTTGCCGAAGCTAAGAAAATATATAATGCACTGCCTCTTAACGATGATGAGAAAGAATTAGCATTTACTGAAATGGGGTATTTAAAATTAAAAGGAGGCAACGTTCAAGATGGGTTAAGTTTTTTTGAAGACGCTTTGAAAATAAAACCGGATTCCATTGAACTGCATTACGGGCGTGCGCATTGCCAGTTGCTGCTCGGCAATTTTAAAACAGGCTGGGAAGAATATGAATGGCGGATCAAGAGACCTGAATTTCCCGTAAGGAACCTGAAGAAACCCAGACTGACGAATCAAAATATTAATGGAAAAAAAATTCTTGTGTATTCTGAACAAGGTCTTGGTGATTCGATACAGTTTGTAAGATATTTACCAATGCTCAAAGAAAAAGGAGCGTATATAATTTTTGAGTGCAGCGAATACCTTTTTCAATTGTTAAAAGATTTTAAAGGTTATGATCAACGTATTGATACGAGTAATGTAAGCGAAGATGAACTTGACTACGACTATCATATCCCTATTTTGAGCCTGCCGTTTTATTTTTCAACCGAAATGAATTCTATTCCTTGTAAAATTCCTTACATTAAGATAGAAGACGGTTTTATTTCAAAGTGGAAAAAAATATTTAAGCAAAATGAAAAATTTAAGATCGGGCTTGTATGGGCTGGCAATCCGAAACATAAAGGCGATAAGGAAAGATCATGTCCCCTGGAAAAATTTCAGCCAATCATTGATAGAGAGGATGTTGAAATATACAGCCTCCAATTAGGACCGGCGCTGGAACAGTTATCAAACCACGACGGAAAAATAAGAGACCTTAAGGAATATAATGAAAGCTTGAAAGATGCAGCAGCGGCAATTCTAAATCTTGATCTGTTAATCACGGTAGATACATCTATCGCCCATCTTGCCGGCGCTTTAGGCAAAGAAGTATGGACGCTAATATCCGTTTCACCGGATTGGCGCTGGCTGCTTGATAGAAATGATACTCCGTGGTATCCTTCGATGAAGCTTTATAGACAGTCGAGACCTTACGACTGGGTCAGTGTTATAGATAGAATGAATAAAGATCTGGATTCGGCAATTGAGAATAAAAAAAATAATTATAATAAAAATCTTAAATCCGATTTTATAATTGAAAAGAAAGTTCAAACTGATGAAACTATATATCTGGCGATGACAGACGGAGCTAACTTCGGATGGGCTGTTTGCAGCAACTATATCAAGAGTGAACTATCCAGGAAAATTAAAGTAGTAGATATTAATGACAATAAAGAATTATTATCTCAAAAATTATTGGACGGAAAAGTATTTCATACAATTTCAAATCTAAACTTTAACAAAGTATTTGATATTTCCGGGCGGAAGAATTTTGGATATGCTTTCTTTGAAAATGAATTGACGGAAACATCAATTCAAAATTCTAAAAAATATGATTTTATATTTGCCGGATCTTCCTGGTGCCTTGAAAAAATGTACGACAGCGGTATTACTAATTGCGATGTTCTACTGCAAGGAATAGATCACGGGATATTTTATCCACGTGAAGAAAAAACTAATAATGATGTTTTTGTTATTTTCTCCGGCGGTAAATTCGAGCTTCGCAAAGGTCAGGACCTGGTTTTAAGAGCCGTTAAAGTTCTTCAGCAAAAATATAAAGACGTTGTTTTAATTAACGCATGGTACAACAGCTGGACAAACACAATGCAGTCTATGAAATTGTCCAGACATATTCGTTATGTTTTTCAAGGGAAAAACTGGACGGAAATTATGAGCAGCATTTACCGGGTAAACGGGTTGGATCTTAATAGAGTAATTACTTTGCCTTTAGTTCAGAATGCCGAGATGGCAGGTGTTTATTCTCAAACCGACGTAGGATTATTTCCAAACCGGTGCGAAGGCGGAACAAATTTAGTATTAATGGAATACATGGCTTGCGGTAAACCTGCAATCGCTTCATTTAACACTGGTCAAAGAGATATCCTTACACCGGGGAACTCTATCCTTTTAAGCGACATGACGGAATTTAAAGTTTTTAACGACGATAATAAATTAATAGCTGATTGGGAAGAACCCGATTTTGACGAAATAATTTCTAAACTTGAATACGCTTATTTTAACCGTGAAGAAATAAAAACGATCGGTCAAAGAGGAGCGCAGGATATGAGATATTATACCTGGGCTGCTACCGCTGAAAATCTTTTAAAGAAAATTTCAGAGAACAAATATTCATAAAAAGATCTTATGGCTGATCTAATTACTGAGAAAAAAAAACTACAAAAAAAAACTTCACAACTGCTGCGGAGCGCTCAGGAAGCCTTCAACAATAAAGATTATCTTTCAGCGCAGGATTATTTGTTAGAAATTATCCGAACCGGCGAACCAAAACCGGAATACTTTTCCTCATTAGCAAGTATCCAAAAAAAATTAAATTTGTTTGATGAGGCGGAAGCAAATTATAAAGAAGCCTTAAAGCAGCAGCCGTCATTCTGGGAAGCATCTTATAATTTGGGGTTGTTATATCAGGAAAAGGGAAAGATTGAAGACGCAATAAACTTTTATCACTCGGCAATCGGTGCCAATCCTAATCTTTACCTTGTTTATTATAATCTTGGAAATGCTTTTCGGGGGATGGGAAACCTTGATGAAGCTGCTAAGCATTATTCAAAGGCTATTGAAATCAAAGACAATTTCGCCGATGCATATTACAACCTTGGTGTAGTTTACGAAAAAAAAATTGCTCTCGATTTAGCCGTAAAAAATTATAAACTTGCATTAGTCTGCGACAATAATCATGTGAATGCCCATTGGAATAAATCTATCTTGTTATTATTGAATGGAGATTATCTGAACGGGTTTAAGGAATATGAGTGGAGACTTTTCAGGAAAGAAACTGTTAAAAGAAATTTCTCCAAGCCAATGTTGAACCATCTAAATATTGCCGGCAAGAAAGTTTATGTTTACAGTGAACAAGGTCTGGGAGACGCAATTCAGTTTGTCAGATTTTTAGAAAAATTAAGAAGCTTTGGATGTTATATATATTTTGAAGTCGATCCGAGGCTTGTGAAATTATTTTCCGATTTAAAATTTATCGATAAAATAATCCCGAGACAGAATATTGAGGAACCGGCAGTTGACTATGATTTTCAGATACCGTTGTTAAGCCTGCCAAATTTATTTCAAATTACGACCGACACGATCCCATCGTCGGTTCCTTATCTTAAAGCGGATTCAAATAAAATAAAAAGCTGGAGTAAAATAATTTCTTCAGGCGATTTTAATATAGGGATAGTTTGGGCTGGAAATCAGTTTCATCAAGCTGATAAAAAGCGTTCCCTTCAGCTAAAAAGTTTTGAAAGAATATCTGCGTTAAATTCCGTGAAATTATTTTCGCTGCAAAAAGGTGAACGCGCGAAGGAAATACTAACCAATGATTTTAATGTAATAGATCTGGATTCGTTCGGATTAAATGATTTTTCCGACACCGCAGCCGCGATAGAAAATTTAGATTTAATAATTACCGTTGATACTTCGGTTGCACATCTTGCCGGAGCGCTTGCAAAAAGAACGTGGCTTTTGCTTCCGTTTTATCCAGATTGGCGCTGGCAATTAAACCGCGAGGATTCGCCGTGGTATCCGGCTATAAAAATATTCCGTCAAAATAATGCTGATGATTGGGGCTGCGTTTTTGAAAAAGTATTTGATGAGCTGAAACAAAATTTAGAAAAATTTAAAAGAAAAGAATCAATTTAATCCTATGCTTACGCTTAGCATGATAGTAAAGAATGAAGAAAAATACCTTGATGATTGTCTTCAGTCTGTAAAAGGTGTGGCAGATGAAATTGTATTAGTGGATACGGGCTCAACCGACAGAACGATTGAGATAGCGGAAAGTTATGGCGCAAAGATTTTCCATTTTGATTGGGTAAATGATTTTTCCGCGGCGAGAAATTATGCTCTTAATAATTCCACCGGCGATTGGATACTATATTTAGATGCCGATGAAAGATTATCACCCGTTTCTAAAACTGAAATAAAAAAGCTGACACAAACAAAAAAGAACGAAGCTTATTACTGCATTGTTGATAACATCGACGAAGTAGGGCATCGCGCTGCGCTAATGGCTTACGCAAGGCTTTTCCCAAACAAAAAAGCATTGCGATTTGAAGGGGCAATCCACGAACAGATTGAGCCGGCTCTTTTGAGAAATAAGATTGCGATTAAAAATGCCGATATAAAAATAATTCACATCGGGTATAATATTGGTAAAAAGGAATTTCATCTAAAAGCTAAAAGAAATCTTGAGATTCTAACTTCTGAATATCTTCGAACAAATTCATCCTATTATGCTTATCAACTTGGTCAGACTTATGGAATTTTAGAAGAGAGGGGAAAAGCTGTCTATTATTTTTCTGAGGCTTTAAAAGATTCTTCACTGGGGAAAGATTATATTTCGACAGCTTACAGATACATAGCAGTCGACCACGCAAAGAAAAAGAATTATAATCTGGCAATTGATACAATCAGCAAAAGCCTCGCAGCCGATTTTGAACAGCCATTAGCGCTTCTTGCAGCTTCTTCAATATATTTGCTGGTAAATGACATTGCTAAAGCAGATGAATTTTGCCGTGATGCTTTTTCTGTTAATAAAAAGTTAATAACAAATAAAAAATATTCCGCGCAAATTCCGCTTTCGGATGACGGGACGATTTTATTCCACGGTTTAAGCATTGCAATACAGGCAAGGGATAAAAATCTTTATAATTATTATTCCGGTCTTATCAAAAATTCTGGGACCATAAAAGATTCTAATGAGTTACAAAATTTATTTTCTGCATTGCTGAATAATAAAAACATAAGCGGAGATGAAATACAAAAATACATAGCTGCTATTGATGAAAGTAATATAAATGTAATATTGAGCATTTTAAAAGATTATGAAAATATTGCAGTCAAGCTCAATTTGCTAAGACTATTATATCCAAAGTTTTCAGCAAATTATAATTTCCTAAATTCTTATGGATTGATATTATCTGCTGAAAAAAAAATGGAAGAAGCGGAAAATATTTTTGAGCAGTCGTATCAATTAAATCCCTATGAAGCATCAACAATATTTTATTTAATATCAACCTATCTCCAAAACAATAAAGCGAATAAAATTTCAGGCTTATTAATAGAAGCAGAAGAAAAATTTAAAGACATCCCGGAAATTTTAAAACGAATTAATCTCATCAAAGCAAAGCTGCAAGGCTTGGTCTCCCGTTAATTGATTTACAATCTGCTAAACTTTTAAAATCAACTTCCGATAATGGTGTTGAGGAATAAATCCTCACAATTAACAAACACCGGGAATGGATTCCCGGAAAAATAAATTTAAAATACACGGAGGTATTTTATGTCATTTCAAATCAACACAAACGTAAATGCATTGTTAGCTTACAATGCGTTAGCACAAACGACCCAGAATACAGCTAAAGCTCAGTTGCAGCTAGCTACCGGGTTAAGAATCAATTCTGTTGCTGATGATACATCAGGATATAGAGTTGGTAAAGATTTGCAGGGAAAAATTGCAATTATGCAATCTGCTCAAAACAACGTCGGTTCGGCAAAAGACATTTTGTCAACGGCTGAATCTGCTCTTTCAAGTATCAACGATCTTTTGATCCAGATCCAAGGAAAAGTAACAGATTCAAACGATCCAACGAAAAACTTGACATCTCTCGCAAACGATATCAACGCTCTTGGTTCAGAAATCAGCTCTATCTTTTCAAATACCCAGTTCAATAGCACCAGTCTTCTTAGCGGTTCTTCTGTTCCAAGCGGTCAGAATTTTGTTTTCCAAACGGGCGTAAGCGAAACAACGACAATCAACTTCGGTAATATGAGCACTCTTGATCTTTCTTCTATTACCGGTGCAACATCAGCAAGTGTTGCAAACATAGGCGCAACTGTTACCAGCTTACAAAGTTCAGTACAAAACGCGCTTGGCTCAATCGGTAACTACGTTCAGAGATTAAATGTTAAAGCTGACTACCTGACTTCGGCTGTAACAAATGCTAATTCTACTGTAAGCAGACTGTTTGACGCTGATATGGCAATGGCACAATTAAATTCAACAAAAGGTCAAATACAACAGCAAATCGGAACTACTCAGTTATACAATATTAACACAGCTCCGCAGAACCTTTTGGCGCTCTTTAGATAATAATATTATCTTCAATCCCTCTTCCGTTACAACGGGAGGGGGATTTTAATATCAACTAGATCATTGGAATAAAACATGTACAACCCGACTCAAACTAGAAATAATACGAACAGAGTAAATCAATATTTAGTTAAGGAAGTTTTAGAAGCGACGCCTGAACAACTGATTATTAAAGTTTATGATTTTGCAATTCTTAATTGTCAAAAAAATAATTTGGAAAAAACCAATAAGGCTATCAAAGAGTTAATCAACTTCCTTCGTTGGGATACTGATGAGAGTAAAGCTGTTAATACGGGATTATTTAGATTATACGAATTTTGCCAGGAGCAAATGAGAAAAAAGAATACGGAGATTGTTTATAAAATCTTAACCGAATTAAGAGAAACCTGGTTGAATGCTTTTAAAATGAAGTAGGTAATTATATGAGTGGAATTTTATCCTCTTCGACAATAACTTCTTTAGTACAATCGTACGTACAAAATCAGACGGATATTTCTGTCACTCCGTTACAAACTCAAGTTTCAAATTATCAAAATATAGTTTCCTCTTACGGAACTTTAAGCACTAACCTAAGTGCTCTTAATACTGAATTAACAAATCTTCTTTCTACGGACAGCTCTTCTATCTTTGCATCCAAAACAGCAACTTCTTCTAATTCAACTTTTATTACTGCAACTGCCGACGGAACTGCTTCGGTTGGAGTAGCAAGCATAAGAGTAAATCAGCTTGCGCAAAACGATATTGTTATTTCTCCTAACATGACTTCCGCAACTGCAAATTCTATTACCGGTACGCATCATTTTGTTATAAATGCCGGAGACGGTAACGGCGGACAAACGCAGAGCGATGTTTATGTTACCTTCGGTGCAAGTGAAACAAACCAGACCGCAATGCAAAAAATCGCCAATGCAGTAAACTCAAATCAAGCTGTTGTTAATTCGGCTTCCAAGACAGCCGCAGCAGCATATACCGGGGGCGCCGCTTCAATTGCTGTCAATCTTAACGGCACAACAACAACACTTAATTTAAATAGCGGCGATACAACTTATGACCAGGTGTTAAATGATATTGCTTCGCAAATTAATTCCAATATTTCTGGAGTATCAGCAAAAGTAGTTGCAGACCCCAACACTCCGGGCAATGAAACGCTACAAATGACCGTAACCAATAATTCAAATTATATTTCAATATCTAACGCGTCCGGTTATGATATTGTTAGCGATTTAGGCATAGCGGCTAATGAAGAAAAGTCTGCTGCCGGTTCTGTTACGGCTTCCGTGTTTTCACCTTCTTCCGGACAATCCCAGTTATCTCTAACTGCGGCGCAAACCGGACTTGACTATAGAATAATGAATGTATCGGATGCCAGCGGAAGTACGGCGCTTAATTCAGTTGGTCTAAATCTTGGATCAAGCAGACCCGTATTTGATCAATCTACTTCTCCAAATACTGCCGGTTATGTTTACGCCGATACTACTCTTGCTAATAATTTATTAAATGCTAAATATGTTTATAACGGAATAAGTCTTCAGAATGATTCAAACAAAGTAAGCAATTTAGTTTCTGGTGTAACGTACAATTTGAATGCTGTAATGCAGCCAAGCGACACAACTGTAAACGTTACAGTAGGAACCGATGTAAATGCGATTCAAACTGAAATTCAAAACTTCATGACGAAGTTTAACACTGCTTATACTTACGTAAAATCAAACAGCACACCCGGTACTACAAACCGCGGTGTATTTATGGGAGACTCGAATGGTTATTCAATTTTAAATGGATTAAGTTCAATTGGTTACTCAGGTGTTAGCGGGTTATCAGCGGGCAGTCTTAAATATTTAACACAAATTGGAATTTCGTTTGATCCCAACAGCGGGCTAAGTGTTTCCAATTCGTCTGAACTGCAACAGGCAATTGCAAATAACCCAAGCCAAGTTGAAGCCATGTTCAACTCTACCAACGGAATAGCGAACACATTAAGTAAGTTTATAACTCCGTATCTGGGAGCCGGCGGGTATTTAGCTTTAACACAAAATTCTTATCAAAATAATATTTCTTATTTGAATGATAGGATTACTACCGCGCAAAACACAATAAATACCGCGGCAAACAATTTAACAAACCAATACCAGCAGCTTCAAGCGCAATTGATAACGCTAACAAACATGCAGTCTCTTTATAACAGCACAGGACAATTATTCTAAAGTATGAAAAGCTTGAATGAAGAAATAAATTATATTAAGCAGTTATTTGAAGAAGTTCTTAGTATTTTAAAATCCGTAGATAACGACAATTTTGATTCACATCTTAATTCGGCAAAATTGAAAATTGAAGAAGTGAATAGAATTAAAGAAAGGTTAAATAGCACATTTCCTAACGAGCTCTTAAAGAAGTACAACGCGATGTTGCTTGACGTCACTAAACAAATTCAAGATACTTTCGATAATTTATTTACGAAGAAAAAGAATGATTACGCCGAAGTAGGCAAACAAATTGCCGTCTTAAGGAATAAGTACAAGTTAGTCAATTATTATAGGTGAAAGATGCAGATTAAATCAGTAACAGGTTCCCCGTATTATCCAAAAGATTTACCCGGAAATACGCAAAGCGCCAAGAGTAATGCACAATCTCAGCCAAAGGACAAATTAGAACTTTCCGCTGAAGCACAAAATATTCAAAAGTCTCAAGGCTTAGATCCTAAGCTTGAGGAAATAAAAGAAAAAGTTAACAGCAAATTTTATGATTCCGACGATGTAGTTAATACAGTAGCGGATAAAATGCTAAAAGACGTCAAAAATAAATAAAAATTTTTAGGGGAAGCATCATTTTGTTAAAAATACTTTAGAGCAGTTTGTTTGCTAATTATAATTCAAATTTTTATTATAAGGCAGCAAATAATTAATTGTTTCTAAGAGCACTTTTAATGAATGATCATGTCGCAAATATTAGATAACATCCAGGACAATAAACTTCAGATTATGGGTAAGCTTACCGCAAGCTTACTTCACGAAATAAGAAATCCGCTTTCCGCAATTAAACTAAACTTAGATTATCTAAATATGATTGAGGCTGAACTTCCTGCAGAAGCTATTGAATCGATCGAAGTATGCAAAGACGCATTAGCGCGAATTCAATATCTTATGGATAACGTTTTAACATTTGCAAGGCGAAGTATGAACAGCCCAAAGGATTGTTCTATCAATGATATATCGAACAACGCTTTAGATATTATGCTTCCAAGCGCTCTCAAGAAAAATGTAGAGATTAAAGTTTCCTTCAACGATAATATACCTACGGGTTATTATGATAAGAGCAAACTGCTTCAAGTATTTCTAAACTTGATAACCAACGCAATTGAATCATGTGAAAACGGCGGTCTAATTACAATTAAGACTTATATGGAAGACCTTGATTTTGTTGTCTGGGAAATTGCCGATAACGGAGTCGGGATAAGCGAAGAAGATAAAGAAAAAGTTTTCCAGGATTTTTTTACAAGCAAAGAAAAAGGCACCGGGCTTGGTCTAAGCGTTTGCAAAATGCTGCTGCAGGAATATCAAGCAGATTTATATTTTGAAAGTACCCTTGGAGTAGGCACCAAATTTTTTATCAAATTTAATCCCAACTTAATGCAGAAGAATAATGGGCTTTAGAATTTTAATTGTTGACGATGATAATTTAGTTTGTATTTCATTAAAGAAATTATTGGTAAAGCTCGGCTACACGGTTGAAACATGCCTGGACGGCGGTGAAGCGCTCGATTGTATTGAAGGATTCCAGCCCGATATTATCCTGCTCGATATTTATTTAACAACTCAAAATGGTTTAAACCTTCTTAAACAATTTCAAAAAAAGTTTTATCATATACCCGTAATTATGATTACAGGCTATTCAGATGTGAAGATTGCGGTCACAGCAATTAAGTCGGGCGCATTTGATTTTCTATTAAAGCCAATTGATGTGGACCAGCTTCAATTAGTCCTTAAAAAAGCATTGGACGGACTAACTTTAAGAGCGGAAGTTGAAAAGCTTCAGCAAATTATTAAGAACGATGAGCTGACAAAAGATTTTTTTGGTAAAAGTACAAAGATTAGACGTTTAATTAATTCTGTTGAAAAGCTAGCACAAAGCACCGATACAACAATATTGTTAGAAGGTGAAAGCGGCACAGGCAAAGAAGTTTTTGCAAAATATGTCCATCAGAGCAGTCCTAGAAAAGATGGTCCGTTTATTCAGATAAATTGTTCGGCAATACCTAAAGAATTGGCTGAGAGTGAATTATTTGGACATGAAAAAGGCGCATTTACAGGCGCGTCTCAAAAAACAAAACTTGGAAAATTCGAGCTGGCAAACGGCGGAACAATTTTGCTTGATGAAATCGGTGAGCTTTCAATGGATCTTCAAGTTAAATTGCTGCGTGTTCTACAGGAAAAGAAATTTTACCGGCTCGGAGGAGAAAAAGAAATTGCGGTAGACGTTAGAGTGATCGCTGCTACCAACCGCAACCTTGAAGAAGAAGTTGAGAAAGGGAATTTCAGGACTGACTTGTTTTACAGGCTTAATGTAGCGCGAATTATCATTCCTCCTTTAAGAGAGAGGAAAGAAGATATTCCTCTTCTTGTTTATTCATTCCTAAACGAATTTGCAGCAAAGTTTAATAAGAAAATACGGGGCGTGGATTCTTCCGCTATGGAACTGCTGGAAGCGTATTCGTGGAAAGGAAATGTGCGCGAGCTAAGAAATGTAATTGAACGCGCCGTACTTCTGATTGAAGAAGAAGAATTGATGGATTATCATTTAAATTTTCTTTCTAATTCGTCTGAACAAAAAAAAGAAGATGAAAATAAATTTGTGCTTCAAATTCCGCCGAAAGGAATTGCTGTTGATTTGGTGCTTAAAATATTAATCCAGAAAACTTTAAAGATTACTAACGGCAACCAGGTAAAGGCTGCAAAAATCCTCGGTCTTTCAAGATCAAAATTGCGCTACAGGATGGAACAATTGGGGATTGAGGTTACTAAAAATATAAAATGACATATTAACTATTTTACATTTTCACGAAGAAGTGTAAATGTAAAAGAAGTGCCGTGGTTCTTTTTACTGCTTACCCAAATTTTTCCTCCCTGCATTTCAACTAATTCTTTGCAGATGACCAAACCAAGTCCAGTGCCGCTTTCTTTGTTAGTGCCTAATGTTGAATGCTGATTGTCAATTCTAAATAGTAAAGGAATAATATCATCGGGAATTCCAACGCCTGTATCTGAAATTGTTAGCTCCACAAATTTTTCGTTAATAGCAGACGTAATTTTAATCTTGCCGCCCGGTTTAGTGAATTTAATTGCATTGGAAATTAAATTCTGCAGCACCGAATTAAATGCATTAGAGTCAGAATAGACATCAATATTTTTATCTACCTCGCAGATCAAGCTAATATTTTTTGATATTGCATTTGGAGTAAGCAGGTTAACGTTGTAATGCACCTCCGAGTACAAATTGTTTTTTGTCAGCTCGATCTCGATTTTTCCTCTTTGGATTCTTGACCATTGAAGCAGGTTCTCAATAAGATTAAATAAATTTTTTGCCGAGCTGTTTATGTTGAACAAAAATTCTTTCAGCTCATCTACAGACAAATTATCGTATTCTTCCGTAACGATGTTTGCAAGCCCCAGCAAGCCTTGAAAAGGACTTCTTAAATCATGAGATATAATTGAGAAAAATTTGTCTTTGCTCGCGTTCGATTCCTCAAGCTCTTTTGAATATCTTTTAATTGCTTCTTCGGAAGCCTTTCTTTCAGTCGCGTCGAAGCTTAAACCAATTAAGCCGCTTACTTTTCCGTTATCATCCTTTATCGGAACTTTTCTTGTATCTATGGTTGCTAAAGATCCATCTCTGAGCCTCTGTTCTTCGCTGATGTATAGCATCTCGCCGTCTTGAAGAGTTTTTAAGTCATGCGCGTGATATTTATCCGCTTCTTCTTTTGAAACAAGTTCGTAATCGGTCTTGCCGATAATTTCATCTTTTGTGCAATTGAGAGAATCGCAAAATTTTTGGTTTGCAATAATGTAGCGGCAATTAATGTCTTTGAAGAAAGCGTAACCCGGCAAACTGTCGAGCAATATATTAACCTGCCGCTGTCCTTTCTTCAATTCCTCTTCAATTCTTTTTCGTTCGGTAATATCGCGGATTACAATTTGGTCGCAGCTTTCATTTTGAAAAACTATCGGGCTTGAACTTAAGGTTACGTCGATTATAGAGCCGTCGAGCTGGATAAGTTTTTGCTCTTGAAGAAATATTTTCAATTCTTTCTTCTCATCATTGCTGTTTTCGAAAGATGATGTATTAAAAAGTAAAAAGTCCGAAATTTTTTTATTTAAAAGTTCAATTTCGTTAGAGGCTTTTAGTAAGCTAAGGCAAGTATCATTCGCAAAAATAATTTTCCCGTCTTTATGAATAATAATTGCATCAAGTGAAGTTTTAATAAATTGCCTGTATCGTCTTTCAGATTCTACGAGTGCTTCTTCGGTTAGTTTATTTTTTTGTCTTATGTCTAAGTTGCTTAATGCGAAAGCTATATCGGATACAATGCTTTTTAGTAAAGATACTTCTTCGTCTTCCAATTTGTGGTTAGCAATAACCAGGTTTAAGATTCCGAAAATTTTGTCTTTCGCTTCTATCCTTACGCTTATTGATTCTTCGCTCTCATTTAGAAATGGTAATTCTTTAAGAACGTTCTTTGAGTATTCTGTTATTAAGAAATCTTTTTCAAGCAGGATTTTTCTTATCCAAACCGGGAACTCGATTTTATTTAAAAGTGCTTCCATCGGTTTGAAGCTTTTTCCCAATCCGTCTTCCGCGATTGTAAGAACATTATTCAGATCGTCTATCAGCATTATCCATGCGCCAATTACATCTTCGGAAGCGGTAAAAGCTTTACAAATCTTTTTTATCAGTTTGTCAATTTTATCTTCTTTATTAACCAGTTGTCCGATGTTCCTTGCAGTTTTTAAAAGCGAATTCAGTCTTGCTGTTTTTCTTTCTATTTGAAATTTGTATAAAGCAATTTCAATTACTGCGTAAAGCTCGCGCTCGTTAAATGGTTTTAAAATATACCCGAAAGGTTCTGAGATTTTTGCATTTTCAAGAAGGCTTTTATTTAAATATCCGGTTAGAAAAATAATGGGGACGTTAAACTGCGACCAAATTAAGTCGGCAGCTTCGGTTCCAAGCATTTCGCTGCTTAAAACAATATCCATTAGTACAAGATCAACATTGCCTTCTTTTACTTTCTGAACAGCGTCTTCGCCGGTATTAACGATGGCAATGGTTTCATATCCCAAACCTTCAATTATATCTTGGATGGTTTCAGCAATATTTTGCTCATCTTCTACTATTAAAATTTTTGTTTTTCCCATTTACAATGCTGCCGGATTGAATAAGGTATAATATTTACTAAAGTCTATAAAAGAAGTTTTGGTTATTGTTATTCTTAGTTTATAAACTATATAAATCTGGTTCATAACAATATATAATCGAAATATTTAATTTTTTCTTTATATCTGCTGAATTCTAAAAGCAAAATGCTAAAATTATCTGGAAAATAAAATAGAGTTTTACCAAAAATTTATGCTCTTTGTCCTAAAATAATCAAAAAAAATTTCGATAGTTAATTTAGCCAGGGAAATCTAAACAAAAATCATCGAAATAATTTTAAGTCGAGGAGTATAAAATGTCTGGATTGGAGGAATTCAAAAAAGAATCTTCTGAGTTACTGCAGCTGGTAAGCTTCATGATTGAAAACGAGGAGTTTGCTATTAATATTTTGTTCGTGCAAGAAATAAATCGGATGCTTCAAATAACTAAAGTACCGAATGCACCTTCATTCGTAAGCGGCGTTGTAAACCTTAGAGGAAGGGTAATCCCCGTAATTGATTTAAGGGCAAAGCTTGGGCTGAATACAAAAGAGTACGACAAAAATACAAGAATTGTGGTTGTTGAAGTAAAAGATAAAACTGTCGGCTTCATTGTAGACGCAGTTAAAGAAGTGCTTAGAATTCCCACAAATATTACTGAGCCGCCTCCGGAATTAGTAATAGGAATTAACTCTGAATTTATTATGGCTGTCGGAAAGCTTGAAGATCGGCTTATCACGCTTATCGATATTGAAAAAATATTAACCGTAAATGAAACAAAATCTCTTAGTGAAGTTGCCTGAACTATTTCTTCTAAATAAAAAGCAGAAAAAATTATGAGCTGGTTTGATAACTTAAAAATGAGAAATAAGCTTGTACTGGTATTTTCGATACTAGTAATGGCGCCCGTTGCAGTCGGAGTAATAAGTATATTTCACCTTAAAAATATTGAGAGCGGAAGTAACCAGCTATATGAACAAGTAACAATTCCTTTAGCTTATTTAAAAAATATTTCCTCAGGTCTTGAGATTGCCCGCGGCGATTTAGCGCAAATGGTTTTAACTAATGATTCACTGACGATAGTAAATCTTATAGCTGACCGCAAAACAATATCTCAAGATATTTCCGATAATGTTAAACTTTATGAAAATTATGTTTTTACCGACTCGGGCAAAATTCTTTTCGGCGAATTTGTAGATAACAAAGAAAAGCTTTTTGACTTAATGCAAAACGTTGAAAATCTTGCCGCAACAGGTAAACAAAGCGATGCCTCTGCTTTATTTAATTCGGAAACAAAAAATATCTTGCTGGAGGAAAACCAGCTTATTTCCGGGATGACTTCATTAAAAATTGAAAATGGTAAGAAGATCTCGGATCAAAACTCATCTTATGTAATTTCATCGATAATATATATGTCAGTGGTAACCTTGATATTCATGGCAATATCAATATTCCTTGGGTTCCTGATGTATCATATGATTAACAAGCCGTTAAGCAAAGTAATGGATATTTTCTCTGAGATTGAAAAAGGACATCTTGGGCATAGGCTAAATTTTAATAGAAAAGATGAAATTGGAAAAATGTCTTCTTCAATAGATCACTTTGCAGAAAACCTGCAAAAAAATATTATTGGAAATATGAAAAAGATTTCCGAAGGTGATTTTAGCTTTGAACTTCTGTCTAAAGATGACAAAGACGAAATTACCCCGGCTTTGAATAAAATAATTTATGCGTTAAGAAGCCTGAAAGAGGAAGCGGATTTATTAACTCAGGCATTTATAGAAGGCAAAACAGATTATAGAGGTAATGAGAACAAATTTAATGGTGGCTACAAAGAAATTGTTAAAGGTATGAACAATACCGTTAATGAAATAATCACGGTAATCCGCAGCGGATATATTATTATGGAAAAGCTTACCGAAGGTGACCTAACCGCAAGACTGGAAGCTGACTTTAAGGGAAATTATAAAAGATACAGCGATTATATTAATAACCTGGGAAAATCCCTGCACAGTTTGGTTGATGAAATATCAAGGTCTATATCCGCAACAGCAAACGCTTCGAATGAAATAACTTCAAGTGCAGAGCAAATGGCTGCTGGCTCGGAGGAACAAAGTCAACAATCTACTGAAATTGCCAGCGCCGTCGAAGAGATGACAAAAACTATTCTTGAATCGACTAAGAATGCAAACACTGCTGTTGAGTTTTCTAAGCAGGCAAATAACATAGCAGGTAAGGGGAAAGAAAAAGTTGCAGTTACAAAAGCAGGCATTGATCGTATCGTTAAATCTTCTCACGGAACATCGGAGATAATAAGCGCACTTGCAAAGAAATCGGAACAAATAGGCGAGATCACACAAGTAATAGATGATATAGCTGATCAGACAAATTTGCTCGCGCTAAACGCGGCAATTGAAGCAGCCCGCGCCGGAGAACAGGGCAGGGGCTTTGCTGTTGTAGCAGATGAAGTAAGAAAGTTAGCTGAAAGAACTACCAAGGCGACCAAAGAAATAGCGAATACCATCAAATCAATTCAACACGACGCAAAAGAAGCGGATAATTCTATGAAGGAAGCCAAATCTTCAGTAGAAGAAGGAATGAAGTTAACTGAAGAAGTTGCCGACGTATTCATTGAGATTAGCAGCAGCACTGAAAAAGTTTTGGATACAATCGCTCAACTTGCCGTTGCAAGCGAAGAAGAATCAACCGCATCCGAGCAGATTAGTAAAAATATTGATGCGATAAGTACTGTTACACAACAGAGCGCAAGAGGGATCCAGCAAATTGCCCGGTCGTCTGAAGATTTAAATAAGCTTACACACGGCTTAGAAAAGATCATAGATAAATTTATTCTGTCAAAAAATAAATCATTACATCAAGCTGATAATTTTATTATACAAAATAAGTCCGAGCAAAAATATTTAACATTCCCAAGCAATGGTAATGGAAATGGACATAGAAAATAAATTAACAACAACCTTAAATTTTGTGGAATTTTTTCGATAATTAAAATTGATAAACAGTAACAAGGAACAACGATGAAAAAATATATACTGACATCAATCACGTTAATAATCTTAATGTTAGTATTACTGCCTGCAAAAACATTTGCACAACAGCAAGACCCTTATTTACCATATGCGGAGGTAATGCCGCAGCCTTTGGGAGGTTTCGATGCAATTTATAAAAATATTTCTTATCCGGAAATGGCGAAAAAAGCTGGGGTGGAAGGCAAGGTATATCTTTTAGTTTATATAAATGAAAAAGGGAAAGTTGACGACGTAAAAGTGTTAAAGGGAATTGGCGGCGGCTGCGATGAAGCCGCGGTGAACGGTATAAAAGAAGTGAGGTTTTCTCCGGGTAAGCAAAACGGCACTCCGGTTAAAGTAAAGCTCTCTTTGCCGATTACTTTTAAACTTAATTAATTCTATACAATTACAAATTATAATTTAACATTTAGGTGATCAAAGTGAAGTGGTTTGCGAATATAAAATTTGTTAGAAAGATACAGGGAGGTTTTGCTGCCCTGGCATTAATTTCTACGATAATTGCAGTAATTGGATTACTCCAGCTAAATAAAATGGAGAAAGTTAAAAGCCAAATTTTTCAAACCTATATTGACCCAGCCGGACAGATAAATAAAATTCATTCTGATTTTCAGAAGACCCAGTTCTTAATGATGAAATTATCTATGCCTGCTTTTGCCTCTCAGTTCGGCGCTAACGCTGCAGAGTATAACAACCTTAAAACTTCAATAGATCAGAACTTAGATTCATTGTTAAAAAGCGATCTAAATGACAACATTAAAAAAGAATTAACTAATGTAAAAAATGCATGGGGAGACTATAAAAGCCTTGTAGCGGATGCTATTTTAAGCGCATCGGTTACACAAGCTTATGACATGGCTTCTGATATTGCCACATCTTCCGGAGAAAAAGTTGGCGCTAAACTGCAAAGCAAGTTTGACAGCGTGCAAAAGGTACTTTCCGAAAAAGCTCAGGAAATAAGTGATACTTCAAGCGCTTCTGTTATGAGCTCAATTGTTTTTATGGTAATCGCAATGATAATTGGTGGGATTGTTTTGGTACTAAGCGTATTCTACCTGGCTCCGGCGATTACTAAACCGATTGATAAGTTAAGAGATGTGGTTAAAGAATTTGCGCTTGGAAATTATGATATAAAAATTAACGAGAACTCAAAAGATGAAATCGGAGAGCTTGCGGAATCTTTGAGAGTCCTTCAAAACGCTCAAATAGAAAAAATTAAAGCCGCAGAACAAATAGCCTCTGGAAAAATAATTAGGGTTCCGCTTACTTCCGAAAAAGATTCTCTCGCAATCGCATTTAATAAAGAAATTGATGCCATCAGCGAGCTTCTTTCCGAAGCCGACAATCTTATAAAAGCTAACCGGGAAGGCAACTTGAGCTTACGCGGTAACTCAGCAAAATTTGAAGGCGAATGGGGCAAACTCCTCGAAGGAATTAATTCCATTCTCGAAGCTATAGTCGCTCCTCTGAATGAATCTGCAGATGTTTTAAAGGTAATGGCTAAAGGCGATTTTACAGTAAGAGTCAGCGGAGATTATAAAGGCGATCATCAAGTAATAAAAAATAACATTAATACTGTTAACGAATCACTTTCCGAAGCGTTAAGAAAAGTAAATGAATCAATATTGGCTACGGCAAGCGCATCAAACCAAATCTCTGCAAGTGTAGAAGAAATGGCTGCAGGCGCCGGAGAACAAACTCACCAGACAGTGGAAGTCGCGCAAGCTATTGAGCAAATGACGAAAACAATTATTGATAATACAAAAAATGCGACTATAGCGGCTGAAACAGCTAAGAGTTCAGGCGACAAAGCTTCAAACGGCGGTCAAGTTGTGGAAGATACTATTAAAGGAATGATGAGGATCGCATCGGTTGTGGAAAAATCTGCCGTAACAGTTGAAGCACTTGGAAAGAGCAGCGACGCAATCGGCGAAATAATTCAGGTAATTGATGATATTGCAGACCAAACAAATTTGCTTGCGCTCAATGCGGCTATTGAAGCAGCACGCGCAGGCGAGCAAGGTCGGGGATTTGCAGTTGTTGCCGATGAAGTAAGAAAATTAGCAGAGCGTACTACAAAGGCGACGAAGGAAATTGCCGGTATGATTAAGCAAATTCAAAAAGACACTGTTGAAGCCGTTAAATCAATGAAGCAAGGAAAGCTTGAAGTTGATAAAGGAAAAGAATTAGCTGATAAAGCCGGAGAAGTATTAAGAGAAATTATCGAGGAAGCACAAAAAGTGTCCGACGTAGCGGCATTAGTAGCTGCAGCCAGCGAAGAACAATCCGCATCTGCTGAGGAAATAAGTAAGAATGTCGAATCAATAAGCAGCGTGACTCAGCAAAGCGCCTCCGGAGCACAGCAAATTGCTAAATCTGCCGAAGACTTAAGCAACCTTACTAATAATCTGGAAAAGCTAATGCACCACTTTAGAATTTCAGACGGCTTGGATCTTAAACCTAGAAAAAATGAAGAATATGAATATGCTAATTCTTAAAAATTATTTACGCCGTACGAACGGATAATTATTCAAATAAACAGAAAGAAAAATAATGGCGCTTATAGATTGGTCGGATGAATTCAGTGTTAAAATACAAAGTATAGACAAGCAGCACTCAAAGCTTATAGTTCTTATTAACGATCTGCATTCCGCAATGAAGCTAGGAAAAGGAAAAGAAGCAGTTGAAGTAGTTATCCGGGACCTGATTTCTTACACAAAAGTGCATTTTAGTCATGAAGAAGAAATGATGCAAAAATATTCATATCCTGGGTTTTCAAAACATAAATCGATTCATGATGATCTTGTAAAACAGGTATTGGATATAGAAAAAAATTTTAAGGAAGGCAAAACAGTTATTTCGCAGGAAGTTTTAAACTTCTTAAAAAAATGGCTCGTCGATCATATCCTTGCGACAGATAAACAATACAGCTCTTTCTTAACTGCAAAAGGCGCCGTATAAAATTTTTCTGTTAGGGAGAACATAAAAGAAGATTGAACTAAAAACTGTTTGTTCAATAACAGTTGGCTAATATTAAGCAATGAAAACATTGAACTTGAAGAATGTTACTATTTTTTTATCCGGCATCAATTTTGAATTTTAATTAACAAAAGATTTATCTGACATAAAAATATAATGAATAGATTAAATAAAAATTCTTTAATAAATATGGGAAGCTTTAATTAATGGTTCGAATAGACAATTTACACGGAAGTGCTTTGAGGCAGCTTAAGTCGGATGACCCGGCTGTGAGAAGCATGGCGATTGAAACTTTAATGAACGAAGAGTTGACTGACGAAGTTGCGCAGTTAGCCTGTTCTTTAGTTGAAGATCCGGATAAAGGCGTTCGTAACTCGGTGGATTTGATGCTTTCTATAAACCCAAGTCCGCTTGTTCCCAGGTATCTCGTCAAATATATTTCTTCGAGCGATATTGCAACCAGGAATTTAGCAGGAGAAATTTTGCTAAAAATTGGAAACAATTCCATTGATGCAATGATAGGATATCTTAAGCTCGCTAATAATGATGATAAAAAATTTATTATCGATATTCTCGGTCTAATCGGCGACGCTAAGGCTGGTCCGGAAATTTTAGAATTATTAAAGAATAATTACAACGATAATGTTGTTATGGCATGTATTGAAGCGCTCGGAAACCTTCATTATGCTGAAGGAATCGAGACAATTCTTTTAGTCTACGAACGAAATGAACTCTTTAAGCCAACTATCATTGAAGCGATTGGAAAGATTGGAACTTCCAAGGCGCTGGAATTTATTTTCTTAAAATATAATGAAGAAGACGAGCTTACAAAATTTTCAATGATAGAAAGCCTTGGACTCGTTGGAAATGAAGAAGCGTTTTTCTTTCTTTTATCGGAGTTAAATGAAATTGATGGACCATTAACCTGGCCGACTGTAGAATCAATTTATTTATTAAAAGAAAAATACTCGCTGAACGTTCCTTATGATGAAAGAATGAAGAACATGGTTTTAAAAACCGTGGAAGAAGCCTCGGATAAATATAAAAAGGCAGCCGCCAATCTGCTTACTTTATTTGACGGCGAAGATACTTATGTAGCATGCTTAAAAGTCTTCGGTGAAGATTTTGAGACTGACGAAATTATAAAGCCAAAAATATTTGAAAAGCCTAAAACATTTTTTGAAGTGCTGTCGTCAACTTTAAATCAAAGCTCAAACAACTTGAAAAATTTACTGCAGCTGACGCTGGAAGTTATTTCCTTTGAAGACGGTGCATTTAAGAATTATTTATCAAGCATACAAATTAGAAACCTGACCGATACATTTACCCGCTGCCTCGACAATCCGGATGAAGAAGTAAGAAAATTAGCAACTGAAATACTTTTCGCCTTCGATCAAAAGATTGCACTTCTATTTCTTGACAAGATAGTGGAAGATGATAACGTTTGGAATAAGTTAAGGCTTCTCGAAATTCTCGGAAGTATAGAAAGCCCGGAAGCAGAACAATGCATTTCCAAATTAACAAACGATAAAGAAGAAATGGTAAGCGAGCGGGCTAAGTTTATTCAATCTCATAAATCAGTCGCTTAATTCAAATAGAAATTAGAAGATAGAATATGACCCAATTAAATAACGCTTCAATAATGCAAGAGGCATCTACATTTGTCAAGCCGCTTTCTAACAGCCTGAAGCTCTCGGATGCATCATTTGAAAGCTTAAGAAAATATATCTATGACAATTGCGGAATTTATTTTCAAGATAACAAAAAATATTTATTGGAAAGCCGCTTACAGAAAAGAATAAATTTTTTGATGATGGAATCATACGAAGACTATTTGAACTTTCTTAAAACTCATCCCGCCAGCGGTGATGAAAAAAAATATCTTTATGAAGCCATTACTATAAATGAGACTTTTTTCTTTAGGAACCAGCCGCAGCTTGATGCGCTTGTCTCAACCGTAGTGCCTGAAATTATAGCGACAAAGAGAAAATTCGGCAAGCCTAAAATTAGAATCTGGAGTGCGGCTTCTTCAAGCGGCGAGGAAGCGTATTCGATCGCGATAATACTTTCGGACCTTGTTAAACCAAAATTTCCCGATCTGGAAGTTGAAATTGTTGGAACAGATATAAACCACGCTGTAATAGAAGTGGCGAAAGAAGGAAAGTACAGGGAATATTCCATAAGAAATACGCCTGTGTACTATCTTAAAAAATATTTTTCAGTAAATGGAAACACGTACGAATTAAAGCCAGAAATAAAAAAGATGGTTTCATTTAAAATATCAAATTTATTTGACGAGATAACCATGAGAGCAATGAATAATTTCGATATAATATTTTGTGCGAACGTTCTTATCTATTTTGATATGCGTTCGAAGATGAGAGTAGTTTCAAATTTATATAATTCACTTAACAAAGGCGGCTTCTTCTTTATCGGTTACGCAGAAACCCTGCACATGATTTCCAAAGCCTTTGCGGTTGTCAGTTTTCCCAAAACTATTGGTTATAAAAAGGAGTAAGTATTTAACATGAAAAAAGTTATTCTTGTAGCCGACGATTCGCCGTCTATTAGAAAGTTTGTTTCGTTCGCTCTTACCATGAAAGGTTTTGAAATTATTTCTTGCGCAGATGGTATGGAGGCACTTGAAAAATTACCAACGGAAAGAATTAACCTGGTAATTACAGACTTAAATATGCCCAACCTTGACGGCTTTGAATTGATCAAGGCAATCCGGAGCAATGAAGAATTGAAAGAGATTCCGATAATTATTCTATCTTCATTAGCAGGAAGCGAAGAAATTCAGAAGGGCATTGAATTTGGCGCCAACTCTTACTTGATAAAGCCTTTCGATCCCAAGAGAGTTGTTTATGAAGTTTCAAAATATTTAAACTGAGGTTTATTAATATGGATCTAAAATTTCTTGTGGTTGACGACTCCGTTACAATGCGAAGAATAGTTATTAACTCGCTGCGAAGTCTTGGTTATAATAATTTTGTCGAAGCCGGAGACGGCAAAGAAGCTCTTGAAAAGCTAAACGGCGACGGCGAAATAAATTTTGTAATTACAGACTGGAACATGCCGGTTCTTTCCGGGCTGGAACTTGTTAAGTCAATTCGCAGCCATGAAACTCTTTCCAAGCTTGCAATACTTATGGTTACAACGCGCGGAGTTAAGGAGGATATTCTTGAAGCTTTACAAGCAAGAGTTAATAATTATGTCGTAAAACCTTTTACGCCGCAAATATTAAAAGAAAAAATCGACCAAATTATTCAAGTAGTATAAGGATTTTTTATGAAGCAGCTAAAAAATATGACAGACCTTTTTGACAGGTTGAACGATCTTAAAATTGCTTTCTCTTATGGTGAAAAATATATCCCGATTATTCAAAGCATAATTGATTTTATGAAGGAAACCGTTCCTCTGCTTGAAAATATAAATTCCTCAATTTCAGATACTACTAATAAAATTCCCAAAGCAAAAGATCAGATAAACAACGTTTCGAATGCAACCGAGTTAGCGACTACCGAAATATTAGATATAGTCGATTCCATTTCACTCGAAGTTGAAAAAGTAGAAAGCGACGTTAAGGCAATTCTGGCTAAAGAAGAAGAAAAGAAAAAGATCTGGATTCAGATAAAAGATTTACTTTTGAAAAACTCTGAGTCGGAAAACTTAATAGTTAAATATGAAGAGCTTGATTTGGTTCACTTGGAAATTCCCAAGGTACTTGGCGTATTCAATAAGACAAGAAATGATGTTAATAATATTGCGCTATCCTTGCAGGTTCAGGATATTACTTCGCAGCAGCTTGCCGCGGTTAATCATTTAATTGAATCCGTCAGGGAAAAATTAGCTTCACTTATTTTCCATTTAAACGAATCTGAAGTTAAAGAAGCCGATATTGCAAAAATATCTGCTCCGGTAGGCGCTACTTTCGATCCTGATGCCGAGTATACTAAATCAAAAGAAAAGCAGGATGTTGCCGACGTGCTTGTTAATAATAATTTCACAAAGACCTCGCAAGACGAAATAGATAAATTGTTTTCATAAATATGAGCCAGGACAATAAATATTCTATGCTCCGTGATCCTGAAATGAAGGAGATCGTCGAGAGCTTTATTATCGAGACAAAAGAAATACTTGAAAAGCTGGATCTCAATCTTATAGAGCTTGAAAATAAACCTAATGACAGTGATCTTCTTAACGAAGTCTTTAGGTCGTTTCATACTATAAAAGGTACTTCCGGTTTTTTAGGTTTAGACAAGCTAACGCAAGTTACTCACAGATGCGAAGATATTCTTAATAAGCTGCGCAAAGGCGAAGCTGTCCTTTCCCCGGAATTGATGGATGGAATTCTTGTCGCGTTTGATAAGATAAAAGAATTGCTTTCTTCTATCGAGACTGATTTTAATGAAGATGCGCCAATAGATGAAACTGTAGAACTGCTTTCTGCATTGCTCGATAAACTTGAAAATAAAGAAAGTCTTGAAGCCCCGGCAAAGCAGAAGGATGTTGAAGTAAGAGAAGAAACGCCGCAAGAAAAAACAGACACAAAAGAATCTGCTCCAAAAATTTCAACCCCCAGAGAACCTTCTTCAATTGCAGCGGCAAAGAAAGTTGACAACACGATTAGAGTAGATGTAGAAAGATTAGATGAGCTGCTAACAATTGCATCGGAGCTGGTACTTGGAAGAAATAGGCTTGCCCAGGTAAACTCCGAAGTTGCTCTTGAACATGAGGGCACGAAATTATCTCGCGATCTTGCGGATGCCACCAAGCAAATTGATTTGATGACCAATGAACTTCAGCTTGTTGTAATGAAGACAAGGATGGTTAAAATCGGAAAAGTGTTCAACCGCTTTCCAAGATTAATCAGAGATTTATCAAGAGAGACAGAGAAAGAAGTCAATTTAATTATCAGAGGAGAAGACACCGAGTTAGACAAAACATTGATTGAGGAAATAAATGATCCGCTTGTTCATCTGATAAGAAACTCGATGGATCATGGCATTGAATCACCTGCGAAGAGAAAAGAGATAGGTAAAGATCCCGTTGGTACGGTAATCTTATCAGCCGAGCAGGAAGGCAATCAAATAATTATTACAATCGAAGATGACGGTAAAGGAATAGATCCTGAATTCATAAAAGAGAAAGCTGTTTCAAAAGGATTAATTACAAGAGAGAGAGCCAAGGAATTATCAAAGCAGGAATCATATAATTTAATTTTCTTACCGGGATTTTCAACGGCAGAGGTTGTAACCAATGTTTCCGGGCGCGGCGTTGGTATGGATGTAGTTAAAACCAACGTTACAAAATTACGCGGTATAATTAATATAGATTCAATTGTAGGCAAAGGCACAAAGATTATAGTAAAGCTTCCGCTTACACTGGCAATTATCCCCGGAATGGTTGTAAAAGTAAATTCAGAAACAGTAGTGATACCGTTAAATTCAGTCATAGAAGTTTTAAGAGTTCACACGGAAGAAATTTCTACTATCAACCAGCACGAAGCAATTAGAAGAAGAGACAACGTAATTCCCTTAGTTGCAATTGATACTTTGCTCTATTCTGATTGTAAAAAAGATGATGAAAGAATTTGGCAGTATATTGTTGTTGTTGGTCTTGCTGAAAAAATATTCGGGATTAAAGTTGATGAGCTTTGCGGACAAAAAGAAGTGGTGATAAAGTCTTTAGGCAGCTATTTGGGAAATATTAACGGCATTGCCGGCTCTACTATTATGGGCGACGGCGCGGTTGTTATGATTGTGGACATAAGTGAATTGATAAATAAACTTGCCAACTAACATATCAAATAATACAATTAAAGCAATCATAGTTGATGATTCTGCTTTCATGCGAAAATCAATTTCGATTATGCTTGAAAGCGATCCCGATATTAAAGTTATTGCCACTGCGAGGGACGGTCTGGAAGGTTACAATCTAATTAAATCTTTAAGACCGGATATTGTAACTCTCGATATTGAAATGCCCAGGATGGACGGGATAACAGCTCTGAAAAAAATAATGAAAGACTGTCCAACTTCGGTAATAATGTTAAGCTCTCTAACTACTGAAGGCGCCGAAGTTACTATTAAAGCTCTTGAATTAGGCGCCGTAGACTTTATTCCCAAAGAGTTATCTTTTGTCAACGTAAACATCATTAAAATAAAAGAAGAGCTTGTAGCGAAGATAAAAGAAATTGTAAAGCAAAGCGCAATTAGAAACAGGTTACGGCGGATTCTAAATATAAATCAGTTTGAATCTCCGGTTACTACAAAATGTTTTCCAACCGGCGAGCTGCCACGTATGAAATATACGGCGATTGCACTGGGAATTTCAACCGGCGGACCTTTTTCACTACAAAAAGTAATACCGCTTTTATCAAAAAAAATAAGCTGCCCTGTTTTTATTGTTCAGCACATGCCGCCTAACTTTACAAAATCTTTAGCCGACAGATTAAATAGTCTTAGCGAACTTGAAGTAAAAGAAGCTGAAGACGGCGAAATGGTTCGCGGGGGAGTTGTGTACATTGCACCCGGCGGATTCCACTTGACTTTGGTGAATCCCTCAGTCGGGAAAATTTTTATTAACATTTCTAAAGAACCTTCGGACACTTTGCATTGTCCTTCGGTTGATGTAATGATGAATTCTGTTATTGATATCTTTGGTAAAAATACCCTCGGCATTATAATGACAGGTATGGGAAAAGACGGGTTTGAAGGAATAAAAAAATTAAAAAGTTTGGGCGGGCACAGTATAGCGCAGAATGAAAACACATGCGTTGTTTATGGTATGCCTAAAGCTGTTGTGGACGCCGGCTTGCCTGATGTTATTGCTCCATTAGAAAAAATTTCAGAAATAATAAATAAGGTATTTTGATATGAAAAATAATTTTGAAGAGCAGTTGTTTAGAGAATTTGGTTTCGAACAAAATAATATAAATGGAAATTTGATAAAAGCTTCAAAAGCTGAAATGGTGGGAAAAACAAAAGTTAGTGTTGAAGAAGAAAATCACGAAGGCGTAAAAATAATTTTAAAGAAAGACGCTAACGATTCTATCAAAGAAATCAAATTTGTTTGCTCATGCGGACAAACCAAATCTATAATTCTCGACTATACTGAGTAATAATTTACAACTGCACGATTTTAGCCAATATTTAAAAACAAACCCCTCTAACCGACCAAAACAACACTCCTTTTAATGGCATCTATTTTGAACTTTCATTGTAGAAAGAATGATAGGTTAGTATATGCCAGAGACAATAAAACTTTTAGAAAACTTTGCCAGCTATTGCGCGGAACGTAATAAAGTGATAGCACAAAATATTGCGAATATCGGGACGGAAAATTACCGCCGCCAGGATGTCATTTTTAAAGACCTTCTTGATCAAAACATGAATGCTAATCTCAAGACTTCCGGCAGCAGTCAATTAAGCGGTGTTAATAACGATGATTCACCCAGCTATGAAATCGTTACAGATAACAGCCAGGATAATGTTTCCGGCGTGAATAATGTTGATATCGATAAGGAAATGTCAAACCTCGCTCAGAATCAACTAAACTTTAGTTTTGCCGCGCAAAGAATAGGCGATTATTACAAGGACCTTGATAAAGTAATTAACGGAGGCAGCAGCTTATGAAAATTAATACCAATTTCCCCGGTTTTAATATAAGTGCGGAAGGTTTAAGCATTCAAAGAAAAAGGATGAACCTTATTGCCGAAAATATTGCCAACGCCGATGTAACTCAAACAGCAGACGGGCAGCCGTACAAAAGAAAATTTTTGGAAGTCGTCGCAAAGCAAAATCCATTTACAAATAATTCTGTTTCGGAAGTACCAACACTGCAAATGGAAGTAACGGATCAGTCTCATATTCCAAATGTAGATACAGTTCAAAATAATAATGGCGGAAACAATACCGGACTAAGTTATAAAGAACTTACCGATCAGAAATCTGGTGATGTTGTTTATATGCCTGATAATCCGGATGCAAATGCGCAGGGATATGTTCAGCAGTCAAATGTAAATATTGTAACCGAAATGGTTGATATGATTTCCGCTTCGCGCAGCTACGAAGCTAATTTGACCGCACTTAATTCTTCAAAGCAAATGGTGAAAGACTCTTTAGGAATTTAATTAATGAAAATTTCAACAAACATGATTGGAAATTATAATCCTCAAGTTTCAAGCGGTTCGGTAAAGCAGACTAAAGCTAACGAACCGTCATTTAAAATAGAAGCAGGCGCCGTGGATAAAAAAACAGCAGGTAATCTTTCATCTGAAGAAAAAAATTATTTTGTAAATCTTTATCCGCAAAATAAAAATGAAATTACGGACTATCATTTTTATCAGAAGACGGGGAAAATGTCCGGGGTAAAAATCGGTTCAATGTTTGACAAGCGAGGTTAAAAATGCAGATCAGTTCGATTCAAAGCACTATTCCGGAGTTAATAAATTCAAACAAGATTGAGATGCCGAATGACGAAGGCTTTGGAAATCTTTTTACTAACTTCATCGGGCAGGTTAATCAAGATGAAAACAAAGAAGATATGCTGACTAAAGAATTTGTTACCGGAGGCAATGTGCAGATTCAAGATGTAATGATTGCCGGCGAGAAAGCCAAAACAAGCCTTGATTTGCTCATGGAAATCCGCAACAAAGCATTAGATATGTATAAACAGTTGACTCAAATTCAAGTATAGAAAATATGAAAGACAACCCGTTAAGCGCTATTATAAATATTTTTAATAAGCTGTCGCTTCAACAGAAAGTAGTAATCGGAGTAACCGTTGGTATTACCGCAGCTTTATTTATTGTGCTCTTTTCTTTTTTGAACCAGCCCAATTATACTCCGCTCTATACCAACCTTGCTCAGGATGACGCATCAAAAATTGTGGATCAATTAACGACACAGAAAATTCCTTATGAAATTGGTGATAACGGAAAAACAATTTCGGTTCCCAAAGACAAAGTTTATGAAATCAGACTTTCATTAGCATCAAAGGGAATTCCCAGTTCCGGCGTTGTTGGTTACGAAATTTTTGATAAATCAACGATGGGAATGAGCGACTTTATGCAGAAGCTAAATTATAAAAGAGCGCTTGAAGGTGAACTTGCGAAAACCATCATGGAAATAGACGGGGTTCAAGGCGCAAGAGTTCATATTGTAATCCCGCAAAAGTCCGTATTCAAAGATGAGCAAAAACCGCCGACAGCTGCCGTCGTTTTGAAATTAAAAGACAATTATTCTATTACTAAAAACAATATTGCTGCAATAGTTAATCTAGTATCGAGCAGTGTTGAAGGCTTGACTCCTGGCAAAATTACTTTGATTGACACGCAGGGAAAACTTTTATCGAGAGAAGAAGATGACGATCCGCTGGCATTGGCAAGTGCAAAACAATATGAAATTAAAAAATCGGTTGAAAAATATTTGGCTGAAAAAGCCCAGTCGATGTTAGACAACGTGCTGGGATATGGAAACTCAATGATCGAAGTGAATGCCGATATTAATTTTGATCAAGTTGAAAAAACGATGGAGTCATACGATCCGAATTCCCAGGTTGCAATTAGTGAACAAACAATTAAAACAGACAACAATGGAAAGAGCGCAGGCGACTCTTCGGCTCAGAATAGCCAAAATACTACAACCAATTATGAGATCAGCAAGACTATTCAAAAAGTTGTAGAAGGATCAGGCAATATTAAAAGGCTTAGTGTGGCGGCTGTAATAAATGACGTTCCGCAGGAAGTTAAAACCGGAGACGCCGTAAAGACGGAATATCAGCCGCGTAACCCAGGTGAAATGAATAAACTTGAAGATATTATTAAAAGTGCTGTCGGCGTTGATTCAACAAGGAATGATCAAATATCGATCGTTAACATTCCTTTTGAAACTAAAGATATTGAAGATGTGAAAGTAAAAACACCGGGAATGTTTGATGATCCGAATAAATGGATGAACCCGATAATGATGATAGGCGCGATTGCGGCTTCTATCTTTTTGCTTAAGGGCTTGATGAAAAAATTAAAAAATGAAAAGATAATTATCGGCACCTACAATGGCGGCGGATTTGATGCTTCTAATTTTGCAGTCCCTGAATTAGCTGGCGCAAAGCAATCTCAACAATTAGGAATGAATATGAAAAAGAATTTGCTTCCTCTTGGAGATCTGGAAGACGAAATTTCCGATGAAGCAGCGCGCAAACGAATCCAGCAGGAAAAAATTACTAACTATGTTTCCAAGAATCCGGTAGAAGCTGCAAAGCTTATAAATGCTTGGCTTCATGAGGACGAATTTATATAATGGTTATGAGTAAAGAAAGAAAATCGATTGATTTGCCGGGCGTTCAAAAAGCAGCCATGCTTGTTATCGCCCTTAATGTAGAGAATGCTTCCGAAGTATTTAAACATCTGGACTCTTCGGAAGTGGAGATGATCTCAACAGAAATTTCTAAAGTACGCAACATACCTTCGCAGACTGTAGATGCAGTGATGGAAGAATTTTATAATATGGTTACTGCGCGTGAGTACGTTCTTGAAGGCGGTATCGAATATGCGCAGGCTGTTTTGGAAAAATCTTTCGGCTTAAATAGAGCAGTCGAAATAATTGAGAAGGTAAAAAATCTTACTACTTTACGCGGCTTTGACGTTTTAAAGAAAGCTGACTCAAGCCAGCTGATTAGTTTTTTAAATAAAGAACATCCTCAAACGATAGCGTTAATTCTTTCGCATCTTCATCCGGACCAAACAGCATCCGCATTGAAAGAGCTTGCAGAGCCTTTACGGACTGACGTTGCATTCAGAATAGCCACCCTTGGGAAAATTTCTCCTCAAACATTAAAGCAAATTGAAAAAGTTGTGGATGATATGGCAGGCTTAAATATGGGGCAATCCTTAAGCAAAATTGGCGGAACAAAAAGCATTGCCGCGGTCTTAAATAGGACCAATGTCAGCTTAAGTAAGGAAATAATGGCAGGCATTGAACAAAAGGATCCTGATGTTGCATACGAAATAAAAAGATTGATGTTTCTATTTGACGACATCGTTAATATTCAGGATAAAGATATTCAAAAGATATTAAGAGAAGTAGATCGAAAGGATCTTGCTCTATCGTTAAAAATTGCCGATGAAAAATTAAAAGAAAAAATATTCGGAAATATGTCCGAGAGAGCTTCTGATTTGTTAAAGGAAGAGCTTCAATACATGGGAATGGTAAAACTGAAAGAAGTTGAAGCGGCACAGGCAAAAATAATTGACGTGATAAAATCTCTTGAAGAGAATGGAGAAATTGTATTGAATCTGCGCGGCGGATCGGAAGAAGTTTATGTCTGATATAATTAAGCTGAATGTAAAGTCAAGAAAGATGAATGTATCGCTTCGCAATCAATTTGGCGGCAATCAAATTAAACAGGAAAACAGTGAAGATCTTTTGCAGCTTCAGTTTGCGCAGCATTACGAAAGAGGATTTGACGATGGAAGAAAATCCGCAATAGACGAATTGCAAAAAGAGTATAATCAAAAGCTAGAAAAGAAATATAGCGAGCTAAATAATATTATAAACATTATAGACGCGCAAACTGTTGAGTACAGCCTTTCATTTGAAAATTTAGTAATCCAATTATCTACATTGATAGCCGAAAAAATTCTCAAACGCGAAATTTCTAAGGATTCGATAATAGAAAATATTCTGACTGAAGCTTTGAAGAGAGTGATCGGCGCTAATAAAGTATTAGTGAAACTAAATCCGGATGATTTTAAAAATTTTAATATTGAAAATAAAAATTTCTTCTCTGACGGTTCCCTTTCGAAAATAAATTTTGAGTCCGACGAAAGAATTGATAAAGGCGGCTGCCTGGTTGAGACTGAAATTGGAAACGTTGACGCAAGAATTTCGACCCAGTTAAACGAATTGAAAAAGCAATTTGAAGCAAACTTAATTGCGGAAAAGCCATAATTGGAAGTAGCAGAAAAAATATCGAAAAAATATAAGAGAATAATCGGCAGCTTTGATCCCATAGTTGTCAGCGGAAAAGTATCAGATGTTGTCGGTTTGGTAATCGTGTCAATGGGACCGAATGCTTCTCTTGGCGAGATTTGCATAGTAACGGACCGCGAAGGGAAAGTGGTTTGCAAATCCGAAGTGGTCGGTTTTAAAGAAGGTAAAGTTTTGTCGATAGCTTTAGGCGAGGTTCAGAATATTTCCCCATCGTGCGAAATAAAAGCGTTGGGAAAAAACTTCCAGGTTGGTGTGGGGATGGAACTATTAGGTCGTGTAATAGATGGATTAGGAAATCCGATTGACGGGAAAGGTGAAATTAGATGTTCCAATTTAATGGCAATACACAGCGAGCCTCCTAACCCGTTGCAGAGAGTTAGAATCCTGAAACCCCTTCAAACAGGCATCAGATCGATTGATGGACTGCTGACCGTAGGCAAAGGACAAAGGCTCGGAATCTTTGCGGGCAGCGGCGTTGGAAAAAGCGTTACAATGGGAATGATAGCGCGAAATACAGACGCCGATGTAAACGTGATTACTTTAATCGGAGAGAGGGGCAGAGAAGTAAGAGAATTTATCGAAAAAGATTTAGGAGAAGAAGGTTTAAAAAAATCTGTGGTTATTGTTGCGACAAGTGATAAGAGCGCATTGATAAGAATGAAAGGTGCATTTATAGGCACTACCATCGCCGAATATTTTAGAGACCAAGGCATGGATGTAGTCCTAATGATGGACTCAATTACGCGGTTTGCAATGGCGCAGAGAGAAATCGGTTTGACTGTTGGCGAACCGCCAACTACAAAAGGCTATACGCCTTCGGTTTTTGCGATATTGCCAAAGCTGCTGGAAAGAGCCGGCAACACGGAAAGCGGTTCTATAACCGGGTTTTATACTGTCCTTGTAGACGGCGATGATATGACGGAACCGATTGCAGATGCGGTGCGGTCTATTCTTGATGGTCATGTTGTATTGTCTCGTCAGCTTGCAAACAAAGGACAATTCCCGGCTGTCGATCCTTTACAAAGCATCAGCCGTGTAATGCCGGATATAGTCAGCAATGATCATAGAAAGAGAGCGATTGCATTCAATGAGGTTCTTTCAACTTATAAAGATGCCGAAGACCTAATAAATATAGGCGCATATGTAAAAGGCAGCAATCCTCAAATCGATCATGCGCTTTCAAAAATTAATTTGCTTAGAAGTTTTCTTAAGCAGGATATGACTGAGAAAGCAATGTTCGAAGAAACTATTTCCAGGTTAAATCAAATAATCGAAAAACCATTATAGAAAGCTATGTCTAAGTTTGTTTATAAATTTGAAGCTATCAAGAACGTGAAAGAGAGCCTTGAAAAAAAGGCGCAGAAGGAAGTTGCATTGATCCAGCTTGAAATAGACAAATTACAAAAGGAACACGATAAGATTCTAAATGAAGAGACTTTAAGTAGAAAAAATCTGCTTCCCAAAGAAATGCTTGTCGGCGATATAAAATTTAAAAAAAATTATGAAATGTATTTAAGCAGAAATCGCTCGATTATAATTGAAAAAATTAATAAGCTGAATAACGAAAAAGAAAAAAAACTATTAGAACTAATCCAAAAAAGCAAAGAGCATAAAATATTCGATACTCTTGAAGGAACTTTACATGAAAATTTCAATCAAGAAGAAAAACATAAAGAAAAAATATTTGTAGATGAATTAGCTTCACAGAAGTTTGTTAGGCAGAAAAAGTGAAATCTAAAATAATATATATAATTTCATTCCTGGCGGCGTTTCTATTGACTACAGCCGGTATTATTTATTTCAATTCAAATTACCGGGATATTTTTAAATTTGATTTTACACCGGTTGTTCGCAAAGATAATATTCCCGCCGTCAGCGATACCGCTAAAATTACATACGGACAACTAAAAAATTTGCAGGATCAATTAAAAAATGAGTTGCTAGATTCCTTGCGGACGATATATACCTCCAATCCTAAAGATACGGTTTACGCCAGCCAGCAAGCTGATTCGGTTTTAATTGACAGCCTAAGATCTTTGGAACTGACCCTTAAGCAAATGCAGCCGAAAAAAGTTAAACAAACTAATTCAAAACAGACGGAACAAACTCAGACTACGACTGTTAAAGCGAAGCCGGACAGCAGCTATGTTTTATGGACGAAGCAAACGGCAAAGCTATATGAATCAATGGACCCGGTACAGGCTGCTAAAATTATTCAGAGTTATTCCGATAATGTAGCAAGAGATATTATTTATTCGATGAGACAAAAGAAAGCAGCAGAAATTTTATCTGCGTTAAATCCCGAAACCGCAAACAGAATAACATTGGCGAAATAAATGTTTTTTAATCCAATATTTGTTCAGACATCCGGTCAAACCGAAACTATTGATTTGCCAAAACAATTCAAGCTGAATAATCCAACTTATTTATTTTCGGATATCATTAAAATTGTTAATGACAGCTCGATCCAGGCAAGTCAGAAAAATATTTCGTCAAATAATAAACTATTAAGTTCGGTTCAGAATGATTTGCAAAATCTGATCGAAGACTTAACCGCGAAACAAAAGACGGGAAAAACTTTAAGCGGGAATAAAAATGCCGAAACAAATGTTAGCCCATTAACTGTTAATTTATCAAACGCCTCTCAAATAATTGAGAACGTACTTAATCTTGTATTAAGTGCGCCGGAACAGCTCCAGGAGCCTTTGCCGTTATCCTCCGCGCCGGTTTTAAGTGAAGATGCGGTAGCAAATTCTTCAACGAAAACCGCATCAGGCAGGACAGCAAAGACAGGTAAAAACAACACGGCAATTTCTTTAGATAAAAAAGATGTTCCAACTAAACTAAAAGATTTAGCCGGGAAAATTAATGAGCTTCTTAAAACAAGCAGCCCGATTACTTTAAATATTAATTTACAAGGCTCAAACTTTGCTGTTGGACTTACACCGGTTATAGAAAACTCAAACCCGGTGACTGATTCCCGGAGTTTAGTACAGCAAAAGATTTCTTCCGCAGATAAGGTTAAAAAAGTTGTAAGCTATCAGGATTATAATTCACAAATTATTTTGAGCGGTACAATAACGAAATTAAAAAATATTTCGAACTATGGAGTTGAAACAGCACAAGAAAGTCCGGTAAATACTTTAGATGAAATTAACTTAACAAATCTTAATAAACCTCAACCCGGTATCAATGTACAAACCGATTCAGCGGCACCAATGAATCAGACATCGGCTAATGTGTATGACAATAGTGTAAGCAAAATAAAGAATGATAATAAAGTTGCTGCTGCTTCTCTGAAATTAGATGCCAA